>Ga0164313_10000153_pt1 | contig 47236 bp, 30 predicted proteins | sample GuaBasSedimGuay4_FD_113735 | JGI IMG/M metagenome (GOLD analysis project Ga0164313, IMG submission 113735) | Subseafloor sediment microbial communities from Guaymas Basin, Gulf of California, Mexico - Guay4, Core 4569-4, 0-3 cm | ecosystem: Environmental > Aquatic > Marine > Hydrothermal vents...
CAGTAAAGTAGCATTCGCCATACCGGTTGAAGAGTTACAGAAGGAGTGGCTTAAGCTCAGGTTTACATTGGATTTTAAGAGTCAAAGAATAACCTGCCACTTCAACGATGAAACTTTTGAAGACGATTTGATCGGTTTTAATACAGAAAATGGCTACAGGCTGATGTTTGGGGCCAACTCTTTTGGGAATTTCTCATCCACAGATGTTCCAGCCATGATTCTTCGCGATGTGGAGGTGAGCAATGGTGATCGTACAACCGCCAGGTGGTCATTGAATGAGATTAATGGAACCATTGCTCATTCTGTTCCAACCGGTAACAATGGGACAGCATACAATCCTACCTGGTTGCTAAAACGTCACAATACCTGGGAACTTGCATTAAATAAGGAGGTAGCAGGAAAGATAAAGACCACCTATGACTCCCGGAATGATAATCTGTATATGGTATCAAAAGACACCATCTTCATATACAATATAAATACAGATTCTCTGGTTCGAATTACTGCAAATTCGGAACTACGCATACAGAACTCCAACGAAATTCTCTACGATACAATCAACCGCAGACTTATCTCCTATTCATTGGAGAACAATTACCTTTCAGTCTTCGATTTTGATAAAAGGCAGTGGTCCCCACATGATAAGGGTGAACTGGAGGAGATTGACTATTGGCACCACAACAGGTTAATTACGCCCGATGGATTGCTGGTTGCAATTGGGGGTTATGGACACTACATGTATAAAAACTCAGCATGGTTCTGGAACGTAGAGAAAAATAGTTTTGACAGCCTCAGATACAAAGGAGATTTTCATCCCAGGTATCTGGCAGGTTTGGGATTTAATCCTCAGGACAGCCTCTACTATGTGATTGGTGGTTATGGAAGCGAAAGCGGGAAACAATCTGAAAATCCCGACTACTACTACGAGATCCTCAGCTTCTCCACAACGGAGATGGCAATGTCCAGGTTTCATGAGTTTGAAAATACACGAGCTGGATTCTGCTTTGCAAGTTCCGTGGTTTTTGATGATTCTAATAACATGTATGCCCTCTATTTTAACAAGTATCAATTTGAGAACAGACTCCAACTGGTCCAAATCCCCCTGGATAACCCGAAAATCATTGAACTGGCTAATCCCATTAAGTATAATTTTCTGGATGTCAACTCATTTTCCGACCTGCACTTCAATAAACCATCCAATTCACTTGTGGCCGTGTCTACCTATCTATCAGAGGGAATAACAATGGTTTCTGTTCATTCTATTGCATTTCCACCACAGGCCCATATCATAAATTCCCCTGCTCCTGAAAAGAGCAGCTCCAATTTAATGTTCTATTTTGTGGCTGCCCTGGTTTTGATTGTTACCCTCTTATTGATCATCTTCCGTAGAAAGGGTTCAAAAAAACTCCAGGAAAAATCAGCTCCTCTAAAACGGGAGACGATTCATAGAGTCTATGAGAACTCCATTATACTTTTTGGGGGATTCCAGGTGATCGACAGGAAGGGAAATGATATTACAGGTCAGTTCACTCCGCTGCCAAAAAAACTTTTCCTGTTTATTTTGTTGCACTCCCTGCGAAACAACAAGGGAGTCTCCTCCAACACACTGTATGAAACTTTCTGGTTTGATAAATCAGTTGAAAGCGCAAGAAACAACAGAGCTGTAAATATTGTAAAACTGAAGTCACTGCTTGAAAATCTGGATTCTGTATCCATATCAAAAGAGACCGGGTACTGGAAGTTTGATTTTGATCCCTCCCGGATACACATCGACTTTTACGATTATCTGCAAATTGCCAATCACACATCCGAACTTTCCCGGGAAGATATCATCGACCTTCTGGCAATTATTGAAAACAGGCCATTGCTCAACAACACCAACGCCGATTGGCTGGACCCCTTCAAGTCAGAGGTCTCTAACGACATTATCGACGCTTTACTCAGGTATATAGAACGCTCCAACGATGATCCGGAATTCCTGTTACATCTAACAAATTGCATATTCATCAATGATTCTGCAAGTGAAGAGGCCTTGAAGGTCCAATGCAGATTACTGATTAAACAGGGCAAACACAGTCTGGCAAAAAAAGCTTATTCGAAATTTATCAGCGAATACAGACAACTCTATGATGAAGAGTATAAGCTTAGTTTTAATCAGATCATAGAGGAGAATTAGCTTTACAATTCTGTGCTAAAAAAGAAAACCGGGCTAATTTATCATTAACCCGGCTATCTAACCAAACTTCTACTTTATGAAAAAAATCAACACTACTATTATATAAACACTACTTATGATTTACTTCTTTCGTTCTAATATACATTCTGACAAATAATTAATCATTAATAAAGCCTTAATAGGTCAATTAATTTCATTATTTCATCTCCAGAATACACACTTCTCTGGTCCCATAACAAAAATCAGGGTGGATCCTGATTCTATATCCGCATGATTCAAATAAGGTTGGGTTAGTTTCACACCATTGAGACTTACTTCCTGGACATAAGGATTGGCATCGGATCTGTTCTCAGCAAGCACTGTAAAAACAGCTCCGTCTGCCATATCGATCTCCACCTTATCAAAAGAGGGTCGCCCGATAGAATAGCGGTCATCACCGGGACAGATGGGATATATTCCCATGGTATTCAAAATGTACCAGGCAGACATCTGTCCGCAATCCTCATTGCCTACAATCCCGTCGGGTTTATCCGTATAAAACTGATCAAGTATTTCAGATACTATTTCCTGGGTTCTCCAGGGCTGTTCAACCGAGTTAAACAGGTAAGCAATGTGGTGACTGGGTTCATTTCCATGGGCATACTGACCAATTAGTCCGCTAATATCGACTGACTGTTCCTCACCCAAAATCTCAGATGTAGTGGTAAAAAGCGAATCAAGCTTTACTGCAAAGGCATCCTGGCCTCCGTAGAGTTCTATCAGACCTTCCACATCATGAGGCACATACCAGGTCCACTGCCATGCATTTCCCTCCACGTAGGGTGTGGCCCAGTGGGCCGAATACCTGGGGTGGAAAGGTTCGATCCAGCTTCCATCCAGGTTCTTGCCGCGCATAAATCCAACTTCAGCATCAAAATAGGTCCTGTAACGTTTCGATTTCTCATAAAATTCTGTAGCAATATCCTCTTTGCCCATCTCATGAGCCATGGTTGCAATTGCCCAGTAGTTGTATGCAAACTCCAGCGCCTTGGAAACGGAAGCGTTTTCAAGATCACAGGGTATAAAACCATACGTCTCTTCATAAAGTTTTGCTTTTGGCATCAGGTTGCCCCAGGCTTCTTCAGAGGGATAACTAATCTCTTTAATCGTATCATAAGCCACCGAATGAACAATGGCTTCCATGGCTTTCTCTGTATCAAAATTGCGTTGCCCCTTCATATAGGCATCTACGATAACTGATACCGCATGGGACCCTATCATGGTTCCTGTGTAGTTGGAGGCAAGTCCCCACATGGGTAAAATGCCCCCTTCATCATACTTCCGCAGGAGGGCCCTGATTAACTCCTGGTTATATTCAGGATTTAGTATGGTAAACAGGGGATGCAGAGCACGGTGGGTATCCCACAGTGAAAACACAGTGTAATTGGGGCTCTCTGAGATATGTATTTGTTGATCCATGCCCCGATAAGTACCATCCACATCGGAATAGATTCCTGGATAAATGGAGCTGTGGTATAATGCCGTATAAAAAGTTCGCTTCTCAGCCCTATCTTGTGTTTCGATTCTAATCTTCGATAGCTGCTCCTCCCAGATTTTCTCCGCATTGTCACAGACGGTTTCAAAGTCCCACCCATTCACCTCAAGATTCAGGTTTTTGGCCGAACCCTCATAGCTCACTGCACTGATGCCCACTTTTGCAACTACCTCCTCATCCATTTCTGTCTGAAAGTTCAATCTGACCTTGGCATTCTGGCCAGATATCTTTTCAACACCCACCTGCAACTGGTTGTCGAGAAAGAGTTCAGCTTCAAAAGGCTTGGAAAATTTTGCAGTGAAATAGACATAATGTTTTTTAGCCCAACCCGAAGTAACTTTAAGTCCCTGAATCTCCTGGTTATTTAAAACTCTAATCTCGTGCAGGGGATTCTGATGTCCGTGAATGGTGTGTGTGAGGTCAATCAGAATTCCGGCCTTCTCAGCTTCCGGGAAGGTATATCTGTGCATACCTGAACGGAGGGTGGAAGTAAGCTCTACTTCAATGTGATCATCTGTCAACTCGACCCTGTAATAGCCTGGTCGGGCCTCCTCAGTCGCCCGGCTAAACCTTGACCTGTACCCCTTATCGATTTCATCGACTTCTCCAGCATCCAGGGGTACCTCCCCTGTAAAGGGCATAAATAAGATATCCCCATAGTCACCAATTCCGGTTCCACTCAGGTGGGTGTGACTAAAACCCAGGATGGAGGAGTCCGAATAGTGATAACCGGCACAGGCATCCCACCCAATGGTTCGGGTATCGGGACTTAGCTGAACCATACCAAAAGGAAGTGTGGCACCAGGAAAGGTGTGGCCATGAAAGTCTGTTCCAATAAATGGATCCACAAAACGGGTAAGCAATGTATCACTTCGGTTATTCAGCAATAAACCTCCGCAGCCAAATGATATCACAGCCGATAAGACAATTAAGACCAGGAGTGTACTATATTTCAATTTTCTCATAATGTCTTGGGGTCATTTCTCTTCAAATAAAGCACTGTGTCCTTAATAATCAATTAACAAATGATTAACTGAGTATAAATCAGCTTTGCGAATCCCAAAGGATGCATTTATATAGCTCTAATAATGAGGTTTTACAGTTTTTTCTTAGATTGTCAATTATTCTTTTGAACCCATTAAAGATTATAGACCATGAAAACTCAGCATCTGACATTACTCACCTCTGTCATCCTGTTATTCGTACTAACCTGCACCACTATCGGTCAGGAAAAATGGATCAATCTTTTCAATGGAGAGAGCCTGGATGGGTGGACGGTGCACAGTGGATTTGGCACCTATCGGGTGGAAGAGGGAACCATTGTGGGACAGGCTGTAAAAGGAAGTCCCAACACCTTCCTTTGTACGGACCGCGAATTCAGCGATTTCATTCTGGAATTCGAGGTACTACTGGAAGATTCCGAGCTTAATTCCGGGGTACAGTTCAGAAGTAAGATCGCGGACCAGGAGCTGATTTTCTGGTTCAGAAATCAGGAGGGCAACTACCAGCCACAGAGAATTCCGGCCGATCGGGTCTATGGATACCAGGTGGAAATCGCCACCGGTGGTGCAGGCGGTGTTTACGATGAAGCCAGAAGGGCCATGATGCCCTGGTGGCCTGAAGCGGATTCAAAGGAGGGTAAGGTTTTTAAGGAAAAGAAATGGAACAGCTACCGAATCGAATGCAGCGGCGATTCCATAAAGACCATCGTCAATGGTATGGTAATATCCGACTTCAGGGATGGGCTCACAAGAAAAGGCATCATCGGCCTTCAGGTGCATGACGTCGGACAGGATGCCACGCCCTACCAGGTGCGCTGGAAAAATATCCGGATTCAGGAACTCTAACAGCTTAGATTTTAGGTTCCCAGCCGGGTTCGTATTCACGACCCCATAAATTCATGGCATCACGGTCAAACATCCTGCCGGAAACATCATCAATATCAAACCCTTTCCCAATTCGATAGGCAATATTAGAGTAGTGAACCATTGCCATGGTGATCACACCATCGGAAATTGGTGCATTCAACTCTCCTTTACCCCGAATGGTAGCTAAAAAGTTTTCAATATGAGCTGTTGACATGTCTCCGCCTCCACCCAGGGCAGTTCCAGCTTCATTGGAAACAGTTGTGCTTTTCTTCACAACCTTTCCTTTGCGATCATATAAAATATATTGTCCCCTGTCCACGTAAACAGTTCCTTCACTACCATAAATAATGGTACCCCTGTCGGTTCCATAGGTCTGGTAGCCAATTCGGCTTTTGCCATCCCATTCAATCACCTTATTTCCCGCAAACCTGAAGGTAACCTCCATGTCATCATACATCTCCCATCCGTCATCCACAAACTGCCTTTTATCAGCTTCAACATCCACCCGGGTAGGGTAATCCACCTGAAGGGCCCATCTGGCCACATCAAACTCATGGGTGCCATTATTTCCCGATTCAGCAGTCCCGTAATCCCAGCCATACCAGTGCCAGTTGTAATCCCATGTTTCCTGGGTATAGGCTCGCCTGGGGGCCGGTCCCTGGAAAAGATCCCAATCCAACCCCTCACGTACCGATACACTTTTCTGCATAGGAACCTCTCCCCTGCCATTGGTATAGTATGCAACTGCCTTGTAAGGAGTTCCAATGACACCATTGTGAATTTCTTTGATAATCTCAATGGTATGATCGGAAGAGCGTTGCTGAACCCCCATCTGTACCACTTTGTTGTATTTCTTTTGTGCAGCAACAATTAACTCATTCTCATGCATGTTATGTGTACCCGGTTTTTCCACATATACATGCTTCCCTCCTGCTACAGCCATGATGGTACCAGGAGCGTGCCAGTGATCAGGCGTGGCATTAAAAAGCGCATCCACCTCCGGATCATCGATCACTTTACGGATATCATTTTCCAATTTTGGATCTTTTTTGATATGATCAGCAAACCGTACGGCCGCATTCTCTCTTTGGCTTTTCATCACGTCGCACAGGTAAAGTAACTCTACATTGTTATTCTTATTTGCGAAGGGTGGAATAAAAGCACCCAGTCGGCGCCCAAGACCAGCAATGGCCACATTAATTCTATCGTTGGCTCCAATAATTCGGCCATAACTCCGGGCTGACATCCCCATGGCTGAACTTCCAACAGCCACTCCGGCTGTGCCTGCTGTAACTTTCTTAATAAAATCTCTTCTGTTTGAACTCATGATGGCAAAATTTATTAGTTGCTGTTTAACTTGGATGATCAAAAAAAACGAGTCTACAAATATTGTGAAAAATGCCCAGAATTAAGTGCAAAAAATGTAAATTACCGCAACCTTACCCATTAACCCACTAACCCAATAACCCAATAACCCATTAACCCAATAACCCATTAACCTATTAATCTGATTTAACTGAATAATTATGAAGAAGCTTTTTTTTACATGCACTATGCTCCTGCTTACAGGGGTTCTTTTTGCTCAGAACGATACCCTGAATATTCTGGTCATTGGAGCTCACCCTGACGATTGTGAGGCCGATGCAGGGGGTACCTCCATTCTCTGGGCAAAAATGGGTCACCGGGTTAAGTTTATCTCCATGACCAATGGGGATGCAGGTCACTACGCGATGGGAGGCGGTGAACTGGCCAGGATACGAATGGCCGAAGCCATGGAAGCAGGTAAGAGATATGGTGTGGAGTACACCGTTTATGATAACCACGACGGAGAGTTGATGCCCACCCTGGAGAACAGGCTACGGGTGATCCGTGAAATCAGGAACTGGAAAGCGGATGTGGTCATCGGACCCAGGCCCAACGATTACCATCCCGACCACCGGAATACGGCCATATTGATGCAGGATGCTGCATACCTGGTTATTGTTCCAAATGTGGCACCCGATACACCTCCTTTGAAAAAGAATCCGGTCTTCCTCTATGCAGCCGACAGGTTCCAAAAACCCAATCCGTTTGAACCACATGTAGCTGTGGATATTGATAAGGTGTTTGAACAGAAAATATATGGAATGGCTGCCCATGCATCACAGCATTTCGACTGGTTGCCATGGACCTCGGGCCGATTGGACCAGGTGCCTGAGGATGAAGCATCCAGGCTGGATCTGCTCGGAAAATGGAGGCCTTCTACCCCCACCAAATCGATCAGAGAATGTTTAAAACTGTGGTATGGAGATAAGGCGGTCGTGGTCAATCATGCAGAAGCATTTGAGATATGCGAATACGGAAAGCAGCCTGATAATGAAGAGATACTAAGGCTGTTTCCTATGTTAATTAGACCGGGATCATCTCCCTGATTATAAGCTCTCTTCCAGCAAATGTGAGGGTACCCGTATAATTTCCATCACGGGTAAATTCCTTAAACTGCCAGTCGGCACCTTCAAATCCATAATTAACCGATCGCAGCCGGATCTTCCCTTGCTCCACGAAAAACTCAAGATTATCTGGTGTGAGTCGCATTCCTTCTCCTATTGCTTTCAGATATGATTCTTTAATGGTCCAGAACCTGAAGAACCTGGCTAGTTTTTTATCAGGATCTTTTACCACATATTCTTTCTCTCTAACGGTAAGGTTTTTTTGTATCAGCTGCTCTATATCAGGCATTTGCCGAATCCTTTCAATATCAATCCCCACTTCTCCATCATATGAAAATGCATAAACGCACAGGTCCTCCGAATTGGAAATGTTAAAGAAAATCGGACGATCGTGGATAAGGAACGGTTTCCCTTTACTGTGGACTCCCATTTGCACCTCCCCGGGTTTTACATCCAGGTATAATGAGAGAAGCACCCTTAACACAGCCTGGGTCACTATATAACTATGCTGGGTATGCTCGAACTTGTAGAATGAAACTCTGCCTATTTCCTCCTCAGTTAACAGAGATTTCAGAGTGTTAAGTTGCTCCTTAAGCCTATCTACAGAGACAGTCCAGATATGAACCTCTCCTTGCACCAGAGACGGAAATTGCCCGGCAGATGACTGATTTAACCTGAGAACCTTCTTCAGGTAATCAGTGTATTCTGACTTCTCAAACATTTACAAATTCCATTAGTTCAGTGGTAATTAATTCCAGAAGTTCCTCCTTATTATCACGGCAGAACAGGTGTCCCCCGTTAACTCTGATAAACTTGAATTCACCCGAAGTATGAACCTTCCATTGTTTGATCTGCTCTTCGCTGAATACAGAATCCTCTTTTCCTGCGAAAGCCGTGAGGGAACAATTCAGAGGCTCATCCTCTTCATAGGTATACCGTTTACCCAACAGGATATCCGCGCGAAGGGCCGGTAACATCTCATCGATTAACTCTCTGTTTTGAAGCACCGATTCAGGTATATCCAGCGACCGTAGATGATTAATGATATTAGGAATGTTCTTATCCAAATATACCTCATCATCATCAATGGCATCCAGAAATTTAAAGGGGCTCACTAAATGAGGCGAGCGCCATCCGCCCACCATAAATTTAACAGGTTGAATTCCTTTTTCCCTTCGCAAGTACCTTGTGAGTTCAAGACCTATTCCTGCTCCTGCACTGTGACAATAAAATGCGATTGGGCAATCCAGCAATGGATCGATCACATCTGAAATGGCTTTCACCAGCTCCAGGTGATTGTCAAATGGTTTCTCGGACATTCGCTCTTCCCTCCCCGGGTATTGAATAGCGCAAACCTCCACTCCGTCTGATACTGAGTCTCCCCAACTGCTGAATACTGAAGCCCCTCCTGCAAAATAGGGCAGACAGAACAGCCGCATCCTTGGATTGTCAATCACTTTGGACCGCAACACCCATTTATCCAGCTCTGATTTCTCTTCACCATGGCTGTCTCCTGCAGTGATCTGCCCGTGTAATTCATCCAGAATCTGCCCGGTCATCTCATAAAGGCTGGGGCCTTTCATGATTCGCATCATGGAATAATCCACGACTATACTGCTCTGAATCCAATTCCTGATCTGATTGGCCATCAACGAATCAAGTCCGTACTTGGTAACAGGTTCATTGGGGTCCACCTTTTCAGCCGATGAGCCAAGTACCCTGGCAAATGTGTCCCTCAGATGGGTAACCAGTACTTCGGTCTGTTCCTCCGGATCGAGCTCTTTTAGTGTAGTACGTAAGCCACTGTCGCCTGATCCGGAACCTGATCCGGCCGATAGATCTTTCTCCCTGATCAGGTGACCAAAACGATTGGTCTCGCAGGAATGGGGATAAAAATTACCCACCATCTCCCAGTCAGAATCGGTAGCCACCCTTTGTACCGGATTGGTGAGCAACATCTGTTCCAGGATTTGGGTGGACTGTTCCAGGGTGAAAGTTTTCCAGCCCTGTTTGTACAGCAATCCGCCCACATTTCCGCTTCGGGCAACAAATCCCACATCACCCAGAACTCCCCAGTTGATGGTCATGGCAGCCATACCCCTGGAACGTCTGTACTGGGCGAAATTCTCCAGGAAACTGTTTCCCGCTACATAACTCACCTGTCCGGGATTGCCATATATGGAAGAGATGGATGAATAGAGCACAAAATGATCCAGGGCCATCTCCTGTGTGGCTTCATGAAGCAACCAGCAACCCAATGCCTTGGGTTTATACACCTTCAGGTAGCGCTCCTGATCAATTTCAGGGATGCTTCCGTCGTCCAGTACCATGGCTGCATGCTGAATCCCTTTCAAGGCCGGCATCCGATCTTTCACCTCTTTCATGATCCGCTCCACATCCTCCTGAAGGGATACATCTCCTTTTGCGATCATCACATTGATCCCACGGTCCCGCATGCCCTCAATAACCCTTTTTTCCTCTTCTGTCTTTGGTCCGGATCGGCTCATAAGTACAAGGTGCCTGGCCCCCTTTGTGGTCATCCAGTCAGCCACAGCCAGTCCAAATCCTGAACAGCCACCCGTAAGCAGGTAGGTTCCATTCTCCTTAAAAAGGATCTCAGTGGGCGGTGCAACTTGCACCTCACCCTCCATATCCACAACTATTTTCCCTATGTGTCTGGCTCCGGCCATGTATTGGAAGGCATCCTTGATTTGGGCCATGGGGAAGACCGTTGTTGGATGTGCCGGGAACTTGTTGTTCACAAAATAATCAATGGCTTCCTGGAACAATTCACCACTAAACTGAGCCTTCTGCTCAAATAGTCTGTCCACATCCACCCCAAAATAGGAGAGGTTATTTCCAAAGGGCTGAAGTCCCAGTTTGCTATTGCGGTAGATATCTGTCTTGCCAATCTCCACAAATCTGCCATAGGACGACAGGCACCGAATACTCTTGTAGATGGCCTCACCCGAAAGTGAATTAAGTATAATATCCACCCCTTCTCCATCGGTAAGCTTCATAAGCTGGTCGGCAAATTCCAGGGTACGCGAGTTCATGATATGGGCAGGGTTTACACCCAGTCCTTCTATATAAGCTCTCTTTTCATCGCTACCTACCGTGGCATATATTTCAGCACCTGCAGCCTTTGCAATGTGAATGGCTGCAATGCCAACTCCTCCAGCAGCTGCATGAATAAGGATCTTCTCCCCTTGCCTGATGCGACACTGGTACACCAGGGAATAATAAGCTGTAACATAAACCACAGGCAATGTGGCAGCTTCGATGAAGCTAATGTTCTCAGGCTTCTTCACCACGTGATATGCCTTGGGATAGGCATATTTTGCAAGGCATGAAGGTGCGGTGGCCATCACCTGATCACCCACCTTAATGTGCTTTACATCCTTGCCGGTAGCGGTGACAACTCCGGCACACTCCAGTCCCATGGTCCGGCCAAACAATCCTCCGCTTATGGCATCGCTTGAGAGCAGTCCCATGGATAGCATGATGTCTCTGAAATTAAGTGCAGAAGCTTTGATATCAATTTCTACTTCATCCGCACCGGGCACCCTCCTTACTGTCTCCCTGATAATCAGGTTGTCCAGAACACCATATTCATCAATGGATAGCGTATAAGCTTCTTCCTGCCTGGATAGGTGAAGTGCCCGTTGGGCAATGTTGTCTGATGAAATCCGTTCCAGCCTGTTGATGTAACGCTTTTTACCCCTGAAAGCGATTTCATCTTCATTATCACCGGCCAGGATCTCTTCCATGAATGCATCTATCTCTACCTCCTGTGGGGGATAACTAAAATCAACCATGGTGGAATTAAATACAGGGAACTCGTTAAGGACCACCCGGTTTACACCTCGTAATCCGGCTTGAGAGAGCTGTATTGTTTCGGGATCGCCTTCAACCGATTGGGACCCTGAAGTAATCATCCATACCTCAGGATTCTCCTCATAATTAGTGGAGTTCAGGTACTTCATGATGTTCATCATGGCCACGGAGGATTGCTTCTCTGCATCAATGATCTGATTCACATCCAGTTGTCCGTTGGGAACGGAGTCCAGTCCCCACAAGAAAATAATCCCCTGGAATTTTCCATTTTCAGCCACCTTATCAATGACCTGGTTCATCTCCTCCTGATTGCCTGGATTGATCGCAAATTCTGTATCACTGATCTGACGAAACAGTTCCGATCGTTTTACCATAAAGGTTTGCTTATCCAGGGCAGCAAATCTGGACTGTATCCTTTCTGCCACACCTGTGTTATCCGCAAACAACAACCAGTTAGATCTACCCAGTTTTGGGGATTCCTCAATGGCTTTGTTGGTCAGATCCAGTTTGCTGTTCCGGGCCAGGATCACACTCTGGCAAGAAGAATCATTCTTTTCAAAGTCGCTGTAAACAGCCACATCCGAAAATGCCTCCCTTTCAAGAACCTCTTTCCATCGTTCGGGTTCCATGGTGGCATGGTCGGGTCGAATGTCCGTATCTTCAAACAACCACCACCCTTCGGTCATTCCAAAAATGAAATCGAGGTACACCGGAGAATTTGTGACTTCCAACATCAACAGTACTCCTTCGGAAGCCAGCAATCGCTTCACATTCCCAAAGGTGGTCTTTAGGTTCCGGGTGGCATGGATCACATCCGAGGCAATCACCAGGTCAAAGGAGTTGATATCAAATCCCTGTTCGCCGGGATCCTTCTCAATATCCAGCAATTTGTACTGTACAAAGGGGTAGCGAGCAAACCGCTGCTGTGCCTTCAGCATAAACATATGGGAGAGATCCGTATAGTAATACTCGGTCCGCCCTGCAGGCAGCAATGGAAGTATAGCCTGCGTCATCCCGCCTGTTCCTGCACCAATCTCAAGAATGCGGAGCGTCTGGTTCTCCGGAACCTCATTGATCAGTTCGGTGACCACTCGTCCGGCCAGTTCATTGTACTTCTTAAAGGCAAATCCCTCTACGTAATATTTGACAATCAGGTCCCACTGATCCTCGGGAAAAATCAATTGTATGGGATCCACCTTTCCAGTGAGCACTCCTGCTATTTCTGGTCCGCAGCGACCCAACAGGGTAGTCTCATGACGAAATTGGGGATAGGTGTCATTGATCTCCCTGATCCATAAAGAGGTATTCCTGAATTCAGGCATCAAGACCACCCTGTAGTGATCTCCTTCGCCCTCCACAATGCCCGCATTTTTCAGTAAATGGAAGATGTGATAAAAGAGCCGGTGGTGGTCGCTTATCACGCCCAATTCCTGTATCAGAGCAGGAATGTGAATTTTTGTTCCGGCATCAAACGACATCCCAAGTTCCCTCAGTGAATTGCAGATGTACCCTATGGTAAGTTCATATTGACGGGGTTCATAACCCTCATAATATTCTGCCTGTTGGGGCAATTCACTGATCTCTCTGATGGTCTCACTAACCTTGTTTCGAATAGCATTGGGGGAAGGAATGTAATCTCCCGGATTCCGAACCAGCTCCTGATCTGCCCTGGATTTCATCATCCAGTTGTATTCATAGTACCATTTCTCCCGTTCATCTGATGTTTCACCCCGGGATCCTTTCAGGTACTGGGAACGGAAGCCCTGGAACTCGGCAATGACCTCCCCTGCTTCATTAAAAATCCACAATTCTCCAAGGGCATATTCATCGGTCCACTCCCTCAACCTGCCATAGACAAACAACTTAAAGGAATCGGGCTTTTTATGGAATTTGATTCGGTCGATATGCACCGGAACATAAACTCCCATTTTTTTACTGGTATCCTCTCTGACATTAAAGATTCCAAAGACCGTCTGGAAACAACTATCAAGTACCCCCGGGTGCAAGTTATATTGAAAGAACTCGGCCCGGATGCTTTCATGTACCTCAATCTCGCTGAAAGACTCCCACTCCTTTTCGCCTCTCCATAACTCTTTAATGGCCCTGAAACTGGGGCCCAGGTAGAGTCCGCTTTCCAGAAGCTCATCATGCATGGGTTTCACGGGCACAGGAATGGTGATCCGTTTACGGACGGCCTCAAAATCAATGGGTATGGATTTGAACGAATCACTGATGTGGTTCATCTTTCCATTGGAGCACATGGTCCACGATGCGTGGTCACTCCGTGGTTTGGAATAGATAAAATAATCCCCGCTGTCGTGGGAGATATCCATCTGAATAAAATTGGGATCCCCTGAATCAGGCAGGAACAGAGCACTTTCAAAGTTCAGATCTTCCAGGAATTCAAACTTCTCACCAAATGAAGCAAGGGCAGCCGAAATGGACAAATCCACATGTCCCGCCCCCGGATACACAATGGGGCCCTGCACTTTATGATCATCAATGTAAGGGTGGATACGCTTGTCCAGGTGAATATCCCAGATAATGTTGTGGCTCTCCCTGGCCGAAACGGTCTTTCTTTTAAGGTGGGGATGAACCGATGATCCCAATCTTATGGCTCTACCATCATCGGTCTCCAGCCAGTGACGCTCCTTCTGCCAAGGATAAGCCGGTAGTTTCACCAGTACATTCCCATTGCTTTTGGATTTCCAATCCAGCTGGCAACCCCATGTATGCATTTTTCCAACTGATGCAAGGAAAGTTCTTTTTTCCTCCTCCATCCTGCGTATGGATGGAACCACCAAACCGGTTTTCTGCCTGGCCTCAAGCAGGTCGTTGATTCCCAGGGCATGGATGGGATGGGGTCCCAATTCAATAAAAGTGTCAAATCCGTCGTTGATCTGTTCTTCAATGGCACCTACAAAATTCACAGTCTCCCTTACATTCCTGTACCAGTAGTTGCTATCCAGCATCTCCCCTTCCATAACCAGACTGGTCACCGTGGAGTAAAAGGGGATCCGCGTGGCTGAAGGCTTCAACGAACTGAGTGAGCTAAGCAGCTCATCTTTCAAAGGTTCCATATGGTGGCAGTGAAACGGAACATTGATCTGCAGTAACCGGTTGAAAACATCCTTCTTTTCAAGTTCCACAGAGATCTGCTCAATCACATCTGTATCGCCAGAGAGCGAAACCATGGCCGGTCCGTTCACCGCACCTATGGATACCTGATGCTCGCGTCCCTTAATCAGCTCCATTGCTTCGGCTGTAGTTAAACCGGCTGCCAGCATCCGCCCCTTGTCAGTTGCTTTGTGCTGGATGCGGCTCCTGTGAAAGATAAGCAGAACTGCCTGCTCCAGGGTAAGTGCTCCGGATGCATAACCGGCTGCCACCTCTCCAATGCTGTGACCCACCACTGCGGAGGGATGAATTCCCATGGCTTTCCACATTTCAAACAGGGCCACCTGTATGGAAAAAATGGCCGGTTGGGCGATGTGAGTCTCGCCTATCCTTGAGGACTCCTCATCTTTTGTCAGTTCATCCAACAAGGACCAATCTGCATGTTTGCTGAGCAGTTTATCCAGCTGATGGATGGTTTTTGCGAACAGGGGTTCGCTTTCAAGAAGCTGCCTCCCCATGCCCCACCATTGTGGACCCTGACCGGAAAACACAAATACAATCTTCTCTTTTATTTCATTGCTCCTTCCTTCAGAGATCTCCACAAGGTTTTCTCCTTCCAGATACTTTTGAAGGTGATCAGCCATCTCTTCTTTGGATGCTCCAACTACACTCAGGCGCAATCCGTGGTGGGTTCTGCGCACCGTGGATGAGTAACAGATATCAGCCAGCTTATCTTGATTTTCGGCCTCCCTGAAATAGGTGATGTAGGATTCAGCCAGTTCCCGCAGGGCCTGTGAATCCCTGGCAGAGAGGGTACATATCTCAAGTTCTTCTTCTACCCCCTGAGAAGGCATGTTCCGGGCAATCCCGTTCAATGATATTCCTTCAAGCACCACATGACAATTGGCACCCCCAAAACCGAAGTTATTTACCCCTCCATATACGCTACCTTTTTCATCCTCCTCCCAAATCACTGGTTCGATGGGGACCTTAAGGTTCAGCTCATCGAATGGGATATTGGGATTAGGTTTCTTATAATTGATATTGGGTGGTATGGTCCTGTTCTTCATGGACAGAGCCAGCTTTATGATCCCGGCAATACCAGAAGCGGGTTCAAGGTGACCAATGTTGGTTTTAACCGATCCAATATAACACACATCATTCCGGTCCGCTCCCAGCACTTTTCCAATGGATTTTGCTTCAATGGGATCACCCACAAAGGTACCAGTACCATGGGCTTCTATATATTTTACCTTATTGGTGGCTAAGCCAGCATCGCTGTATGCCATCCGGATCATCTCCTGCTGGGCAATTTGACTGGGAACAGAAATCCCATTGGTGGTTCCGTCCTGATTGATCCCCGATCCCCTGATGGTAGCGAAAATGTTATCATTATCCTCCAGCGCACGGGAGAGTGGTTTCAGGATAATCAATCCGGCCCCCTCGCTGCGAATGTATCCATTGGCCCGTGAATCGAAAGCGTAACACTTGCTGTCGGGTGAAAGAAATCCTCCCTTGGAAAAGCCCATCTGCGGTTCGGGTTTCAATATGGCATTGACTCCTCCTGCAAAGGCCATTTCAGCATCCCCGTCCCATATGCTTCTGCAGGCAAGGTGAACAGCATTTAATGAGGATGAACAGGCTGTATCAAGGGCCATGCTGGGACCTTTCAGGTTATAGAAATAGGATATTCTGTTGGCTGATATGCAAAGGGCCGAACCCAGATTGGTATGAGCACCAATATTGACTTGCTCCACGGGTGAGTTCTGAATGTCGCCATAATCATGAGAAGATATCCCTATAAATACAGAGGTGCGCGAACCATCCAGTTCCGAAATGGTGATCCCTCCATTCTCCATGGCTTCGTAGGAGAGCTCCAGCAGCATCCTTTGCTGGGGATCCATACGTGAGGCTTCCAGGGGAGATATCCCAAAGAATGCAGCATCGAATTTGTCTATGTCTTTGATAAATCCACCCTGCCGGACAGAGATCTTACCTGCCTGCTTAAAATCCGGGGCATACAACTCTTCTGTGTTCCAACGATCGGATGGAACGTCTGAAAGGGCATCCCCCTTATCAATAATTAACTTCCAGTATTCTTCAGCATTGGTGACATTACCGGGGAACCTGCATCCAATTCCAACAATCGCAATTGGTTCTCTCTTTCTTCCATCCATGTTCTATCTGAAATTTAGTTCAACGGATCCAGTTAAATTCGACACAAAAATATCAAATCTCAACGGATACACATCATATTATTGTGGTAATTCTAAAGAGGTCAATAAACGGGGGTGCAAAGTAGGATTCTTTTCCTGTTTTACCAATTCTAAAGGATATTGATTTAATATTTCACAAACATCTCTACAGCCTCATACTCAGCCATTCCTAATTTATCCAGCATTTGAGCAGTAGCCCGGTTCCTGTTTTCCGAAAATCTCCAGACTTCCATATCCTCAACACCCGGGTAGAGCATATCTTTTTGGGTGGAATGTTTAAAGATTGAGAGCCGTTTCGTGATAAGCTCCTCCGGACTTATGGGGATAGCCATATCCACATCGGAAATATCCCATTCCTGCCAAGCACCTTTGTAGAGCCAGGTCCAGCAGTCCGAATACCAATCATCTTCCTTCACTATGTCAAGGCTCCTGGTTAAAGCATTCAGACATTTCCGCCGGGTGCCATGCGGATCGGTCAGATCGCCTGCAGCATATACCTGTGTGGGTTGCAACCTTCTTAATACTTCAACAGTAAGCTCAATATCCTTATGGGTCAATGATGCCTTATTGATCATCCCTGTTTCATAAAAAGGCATTTCCAGAAAATGAACATTAACTTCAGGTATACCTAAAAACCGGCAGGCTGAAATGGCCTCCCCTTTCCTGATAATCGTTTTGATGCTTCGCACCTCCCTGTTGTCAACATCCCCCACTCCCTTACCTGACAGGAAATCCCTTATCAATTGATATTTTGCCTGTACAGTTTTCGATAAAGGAGAAAAGTCTTTGACCACATCAAGAAACTTTAATACCTCATCATCCGAAACAGCGATATTGCCCGATGTCTGGTAAGCAACATGTACGTTATGCCCCTGTTGGATCAATCTCTTTAATGTCCCGCCCATGGCAATTACATCATCTGCAGGCCTCGGGCTAAATACAAGAATTTTTTTCGGGTAAGGCATGGCCCGCTCCGGTTTGCCGGAATCTGATTCCGGCTTTCCCCCCGGCCATCCTGTAATGCTCTTCTGAAGCATTTTAAAGACTTTCAGGTTAATGTCGTATGCTGCTCCATGATTGGCAACAATACTACTCAGACTGTTATCGTTGTAGTCCTGATTAGTGAGTTTAAGAATGGGTTTATCCAATTTTTCACAGAGCCAGATCACCGCCTTTTTGATCGTTTTATCATTCCATTCAATATCACGCACCAACCAAGGTGTATTGATCCTGATAAGCTTTGCTGCTGCAGCTGAATCGAGGTAAACCTTCACATTTGGATGCTTCTGCAAATAGGTGGCCGGGATAAGATCGGTGATGTCTCCTTCCACAGTCTGTTTCAGGATAGAGGCCTTCTTCTCCCCCCAGGCCATAAATACCACATCTCTGGCAGACATAATTGTCTCGATTCCCATGGTAAGGGCTCTTCTGGGTACATTTTCAACAGCACCAAAATCCCCTGCAGCATCAGCTATTGTCATGGTATCAAGAGAAATAAGCCGGGTCGGTGAATTCAGACCGGATCCGGGTTCGTTAAAGCCAATATGTCCGCTCCGTCCAATACCGAGGACCTGAAGATCCAATCCTCCCATGCTCTTTATCTTTTGCTCGTACTCCTGGCAAAAAGCATAAGAATCTTCCTGTGCTATTGTCCCATCAGGGATGTTGACATTTTCAGGAAGGATATCAATGTGATTGAACAGATGCTCGTGCATGAAATGGACATAACTCTGAATATGCCCGGCCTCCATCGGATAGTACTCATCGAGGTTAAATGTGACTACATTTTTAAAGCTTAAACCCTCCTCTTTATGCATCCTGACCAGCTCATTGTAGACCCCGATGGGACTGGATCCGGTGGCCAGTCCAAGTACACATTTTTCACCCTTTTCCTCCTTCTTTCGGATTAAATCAGCTATATACTGAGCAATCTCTGCTGAAGCTGATTCAACATCTTCATAAATGGCCGTATACAACTTTTCGTATTTGCGATTCAGTTTTTGCTGAACATCAATTTCCTCTCTCCATTTAGACATGAGCTTCTCGAATATTTTGAATATTATGACTTCAGTAGTTCTTTCAATTTTAGTGTCTTATTACTGATGATTGGTTTTGCCCAAAAACTAATGCTCAGGATGTACCCCATGGGTATAAGTAAGATCATCATACCCACCCTGAGGCTGGAAATATCACTGATGAATCCCACCAGTATCTGAACAACTGCGCCACCCATAATACCGGTCATTAAAATACCCGCAAATGAGCCATGATGACTTTTGACTGAGTTCAGAGCAAGAGAGATGATGATGGGATACATTACCGAAAGGAAAAATCCAGAAATTGGAAATGCATACAAGGATGCCTCTTCTGGACCAAATAGTGCCAATAACAGACAGATCATAGCCAGGATAGTAAACCATCGCAAGACTACCTTACTGTCCAATATCTTTAATAAGATCAGACCAAGAATACCACCAATGGTCATCAATCCCCAAAAATATGCCACTGCACTGGCACCTACGGTTTGGTTATCGAAACCATGAAAATTCAGAAGGTATTTTGACATCCAGTATGAGATACCCTGTTCGGTACCTACGTAAGCAAAAATACCCAGGAAAAACAAGATCACATACCTGTTCCTAAATAGTGTGAGATAGCTTTGTTTAGTGCCAACCTTCTCATCTTCTTTTAATTCAACCCTGGGAAACTTTGTAATAAACATGATGACAATCATCACCAGTGCCGTAACAGCAAATACCCAATAGACAGAGACCCATGACATTGATTGGGGTACCAATGAAGAAAATAATTCAATCAGAGGTTTATCAATAGCACCTTTATCGATGTTTACCACAAGGTAAGAGTACATGAGTGGACTGATAAAGGATGCGGCACCAAAAATCAACTGGGCCATCACAGAAGTGAAAGCATAGTTTTCCTCACCACCCGACACACGTAGCAAGGGATTGATAATCACCTGTAACATTGCCATTCCTGATCCTATGGTAAACAAAGAAATCATGAATACCGTGAAGCTTGGTGAGCTGGCAAATCCCAAAGCACCTGCAAGGGCCAGCGAAAAAGCCAGTATGAGCATTCTCTTTTCACCAAATTTCTCTAAAAGAAATCCCGATGGAATGGACATCACCCCATAGGCAATAAAAAATGCAAAAGGTAAAAACCCGGCCATGGTTTCGGTGAGGCCAAAACTTTCGGAAACACTCTGGTTCAAAGCCCCCAGGATGTTTGTGAAAAACGAAATGACAAAAAAGGTAAGCAGTATTAATCCAACGATGTGGTAATTGCGTTTCATATGTTAATATTATTTATCGATATAAGAATACTCTTCTTCCAGATTTAACTCCCTTTGCGATGCTTCGCTGGGTTGGGGAGTTTTATCCTTATCGGCATAATAGGGGGCTCCCAACCATTTCATCTCCCCCCCCAGTTCACGGGGGTCACCCTGAGCCATTAAATAATCTGTGAGTTTATCTGACAACATAGCCCGTACCTCTTCATACCCCCCCGAATGGGCTACATTGTTCATTTGATAAGGGTCGGTTGTGAGATCGTAAAGCTCTTCAGCTGGCCGTTTACCAAAACCGAGATCAAACAACTCTTCAACTCCCTCCACTTCCCTGTTTTTCATCATGTACATTTTAGTTAGACTGGGATAGTGCATCATATGTGCATCAACATCTCCGTAAAGAGGCGGGTCGCCAGCCGGCCAACTTTCCGGATTATAATTCCGGATATAAAGAAAATCGTTTGTGCGATATGAACGAGCTCCATAACCTGTCCCGTTTTGGCGAACAAATGCATGCCTCTCTCTGGCCGTCACAATAAAACTCCTTGATTGGTCAACAATCCCCTCCTTCTCAGACTCCAAAATATTAACAAAACTTCTGGCATTCATCTCTTCAGGAATAGGAATTCCAGCCAATTCAAGGAATGTGGGTGCAAAATCGTTAAGGCTGACAAAGTCATCTATAACTCTTCCTTCTTTATACCTGCCTGGCATTGAAATAATCAGTGGGATTCTCGTTCCGAAATCATATAAATTAGCCAGGCCTCTTGGCATTTGCCAGCCATTGTCACTACACACTATAATCAGGGTGTTTTCCAACTGCCCCATCTCTTTAAGCAATTGGAGATAAGAGGCTACATCCCTGTCAAAGTTTTGAATTTCAGCATAATAATCTCCAATATCCTGTTTTACATCATCCACATCAGGTAGATAAGGGGGAACCTGAATCTCATCCGGATCTATTCCAGCCTTCTTCCAGCCTTCTCTTTTATAAGGCCGGTGCGGATCCCGTGAACTATACCAGTAACAGAAGGGTTGTCCTTTCTCTTTTTCGTTATAGAACTCCTCAAATGAATTGTATCTGTCTCCGGCAGGGTTGCGGCTCCTTCCGCTTGCCTCATAGTCACCTGGGCCCCAGCCTTTCCCTTCGAATCCAACCAGGTAGCCTGCCTCTTCCAACATTTCTGTGTAGACTTCGAAATGAGACGGGAATCCCCCCCAAAGGTTTGCGGCTTCTTCCAGCCTCCAGATATCCTGACCGGTAAGCATAGAAGCACGTGCAGGTGAACAGGAAGGGGCCGAACAATAGGCATTTGTAAATCGAATGCCCTGTTCCGACAGTTTATCAATATTGGGGGTTTTTAGTATCTGATCTCCATAGCATCCCAGGTGGTTCCAGGAGTGGTTATCCGACATTAATATAAGGATATGGGGAGTGCTTATATCCTTAGTTTCATCTGCTCTACAGCCTCCAGTTACCACTGATGCTGCAGTAAGCAAGGTTAAAGATAAGATCTTAATCATTGAGTGTCCCTTCATCGTTTACGGGAATAAGTTAAGAAAAGTATTTGATCCCCTCTTTACAAAAGGACCACACATGAACAGTGGCACACTAATGATGTCCAAAGAATTTCGATTATTGACTTTGATAGATTCTTTTTGTACATTTACAATTGGCAAAGTATTTATACAGTATAGTATAGTGCTTTTTAAATACAGTTTAATTACAGTTTAATTACAGTATAGTATAGTACGAATGTAAATTAGTTTAATTATAATTCGATTGATACTTTGTCACCCCGGCTTCGGCCGGGGATTTTTTTTAACATCAAATTAAACAGATCTGCCATGAAAAAATTGTTTTTACTATTTTCAGTTGTACTTTTTGGTTTTGCTGCTTCCTCTTACACTTCAGAAGCCAGAGATTATTACCAGGTCAAAATCTATAAAATCGATAAAGATTCACAGGAAATCCTTTTGGATAGCTACCTGCAATCTGCCTTCATTCCTGCTTTACACAGGTTAGGTATCGAAAACGTGGGTGTTTTTAAACCCATTGAGGGGGAAAATGGAACAGAGCGGTTTGTAATGGTCTTTATTCCTTTTGGGTCGTTACAAGAGTTCGAACAATTGGATGAGAAACTATCCAATGATAAAGAGTATCTGAAGCTGGGCAAGGATTACATCGAAGCTCCCCATGATGATCCTCCCTATGTTCGCATTGAAAGCATTCTGATGAAGAGTTTTAAGACCATGCCACATTTTGCTGTTCCGGAACTGGATTCGAAACCTTCAGACAGGGTATACGAATTCAGAAGCTACGAAGGTGCCACCGAGCAACTCTATGAGCGTAAGGTAGAGATGTTTAATGATGCGGGCGAAGTGGAGTTGTTCAAGAAACTTGAATTCAACCCGGTCTTCTTTGCAGAGGTTCTTTCCAGTGCGCATATGCCCCACTTGATCTACATGACCACCTTCTCGGATAAAGATTCTCAGCAGAAGCACTGGGATGCATTCAGGATACATCCCGACTGGGAGAAGATGAAAGTGATGGATAGGTATCAAAATACCGTATCCAGCATCACCAAATACCTGATGTATCCCACCGATTATTCAGATATTTAGAGACTAAGTATCTTTTGCAGATCGGTTTCAGACAAGTTTAGCAGTCCTGATGCCGGCAATCGCCTGGTGAGCTCCCTCCAGTTCTTATCCTTCTCAAAAACATACTCGAATATGGAGAGGGATTCCTCCAGAAGACTGTTATTGGCCAGGGCTACTGCTTTCCAGTACTTCATCTCCAGATTTTGTGGAAACATTTCCTCAGCGGCTCCATACTCCCTAAGGGCCTGTTCCATATCGTTATGTTCAATGGCCAGGTCGCCCTGGTTCATGTGATCGTAGGCACGGTGTACACGAAGCAACCTCTCCAGTTCCTTGGTGGGATTATTGTGGTCGTCCACCCTTAGATCGATCTTTTTATCCTTCCACTCTCCACTGACCGGTTTGGGACCAACCACAACCAGAGCTGCCGATTGTTTTCCCCGTATATCTCCTCCGGCCTCCTGGGCTGCCGTCATCACTTTAATTACCCGCTCGGCAAGGGGAAGATGAGAATTCTCCACAAAGGCCCTGCTCATGGCAGGCACCACGTCCTCATTGAGCATCATATTGGCCTGCACCGAGTAATTGTCCCCAATCTGGTGAGAGGCAAAGGAGATGCAATTTTCGCCTGTGTAGGCTGAAGCTTTGCCATTTGAATCAAGGAAGGCCACCTGCCGGAAATCCCTGCCCTTGTCGGCAGCAACCAGGGTCTGTAAGGCCTCATCCGCATTCTGACCTTCAGCCATCAGCGCCAATCCATTGGGACCATAGGCAGGATTGATAAAAGATTGGGTGGCCACCACGCCTGTTCCGGACTGGCCCCACGAAACACTGGTTCCCACAGCAAACCAGTGACTCTGTACACCCACAGCCATCTCGCCTGTAGCCGTATCCCTGGCCACAATAGAAAAGGTATGCGCCAGGGGATCACCGGTTTCCGGATGAACCTGGGCCTGCAAACAGAGTTGAGCTAGAAAGACAAAGACGAAAAGGGAGGCTATAGCATAATTAACTGACATGGAATTGATTTTAGTAAACGGTCAGTTAAAAATAGTCAATTAATCGTAGGTGGTTCCATTTCGCCAGATCCCATCCGTCCGAGCTATAAATGATTTCAGAAGAAAGAACCTGCCTGTTGTGGGATGATACACATAGAGGTGATCTCCACGTAGTTCATAAACAGTCTCCGAGCTAATCTCCTGGCTACCCACCTTGAGATAGTAGGTGCCATCCGAAGTGGCCCGCCACTTAAAGCGAACTTTTATTCCGGAACTTTTTATGGCATCCCTGGGAATTGGAGATCCCGACTGGGGAACCTCATAAGCAGCTTTCTGCAATGAGGCCTGAGAAGTTTCGATTTTTTGTTTCTGCTCAGGTAGGGCCGCCGGGTAGGTATAGACAGGGATATCCATCTGGGTAGTAGCCTGGGTACCATCTCCGGGATGGAAATAGAAGTCCCCCACCAGGGAACTTGATTCCCAGGGGGTCTGTTGTCCATGGCTCTTTTCCAGCACGTCGGCCCTTACACTCTTGAATACATCCTCTACCTTAACACCCGGGCGTTGCATATGACTGAGCAGCGCTTTGGTGTAGAGTCCGTAATCTTCATCACCGTCGGAAGCAATCGATCCGGGGGCTGTAGAATATGCGACCACAGTACCTGTGGGTGCCACCATGCTGCTAAGGCCCTGCTTGGTATCCCTGAAAGACCGCGCAAAAGGATTGTTTCGGCAGGCATCCAGAATAACAATATTTACTCCCGATTTAGCACTCTCCATATAGGCCAGTACAAAGCCCATATCCAGAGCTTCGTATTCAATCTCCTGTTCAATATTCATCACTGCCCGGGTGGGTATCAGGTAGTTAAATCCCTTCACCTGCATTCCATGCCCCGAATAATAGAATAGTGCAGTCCCTCCGGTCTTTAGTTTCATACCGAACTCCCTCACCGCTCGTTTCATCTCGTTCTGGTTGGTGATATTTTCATGGAGAAGCACTTCAAAGCCAGAACTTTCAAGAGCTATGGCCATGGCACGTGCATCATTTACCGTGTTATTCAGTGGTCCTGTAAGATAGGTTGCATTTCCGATTACAAGCGCAACCCGGTCACTATTTAGAGGTAAAGATTCCTGGGCATGTAGTGCCGTGAAAAAGAAAAACAGCAACCAAAAACTACACAAACGCTTCATTTTGGATCATTTTTGTACAAGTTACAAAACTTTGGGTTTGGAACATAGAGGATGGTTTCTTAAATTTAAATCCAATAAAAACTTTCCTTATGTTTATACGCAAGATATCCCTTCTGGTTTTAATAACACTCTTTACACTCCCATCAATTAGTCAGCAGAAGGTAGACCTTGATAAAGCCATGGCCGAGAACCCAAATCTTTATACAGGTAGATTCACCAGGGTGGGAATTGGTTTTTCAGGTGCAACCTTCAGCTATGGGAATATATTCGATGGTCTCTCCCTATCCCCACTTCGCTTTCACCTCGATTTTGGAAAAAGGATGAGCAGAAGTTATGGAATATATTTTACAATGACAGGAGATGTGCTTTTAAATGAGGTACAGTATGGATACGATCAGATCAACAGCTGGATCCAGATCGGTATGTATATGGGAGGATTGTTTTATATAGGAGGGGGCAGATCGTACATTGCTCCGGAAATTGGTCTGGGCATCATCGGCTTTGAGTATTACGATTCCTATTCAGGATATACCGAACAACCCTACACTATAGGCATTGGAGGCAGTTTGAAGTATGGATATGACAGACATATATCGGGCAATGTGTCCCTGGGTGGACAACTATATCTCACCTATAATCATACCAAAGAAACCGATCCGCCGTCTGGTTATGAACCATACATTGCGAATTCCTTCATCTATGGAGCTTCCTTTAACCTGAAGTTTGGCAAATAGCTATCCGGACCGCTAATCTTCCGTAATCAGGTTTGAAATACGCTCAATTTGCTTCTGTTTATTAACCTCTCTAAGGCTACGGGCTGTTTTTGTGAAATAGGAGTGGCCTGAAATAAATTTCAACTGCAATTTATTCCAATCATTCAGGGTACCTATTTTATTCTGCTCCTTTAACTCTTTATATAGCGTGTTGGAGACCGGGATCATATCACTTCTGCCCAGGTAATCCAGATCGGCATCGCAAATAATCTCCTGGTATATGTCCTCTGGCTGCGGGGGAAGCTTGGTGGCCATAATGATGGAACAAATAATTTCGATTTGCCTGTCCGAATAACCATACGCGGGGAGATAGGACTTAACCATCTCAGTTCCATGATATTCGTGGTCGTCATACTCCACAGTGTGACCTGCATCATGAAAAAGCGCAGCTGTTTTCAGAAGCAGAATCTCCTCATCGTCCAGACCTTCTGCCCATCCGATCAACTCCACCTCTGTAACCACATCGACGGTATGTTTCACATTGTGGTAGTAGAGAAAATCGGGTAATTCCTGTTCCAGTTTATCCAGGATTGACTCCTGTATGTCGGTGAACTGTATAAGTTTAAACTTGGTGTCAAAAAGCAAATTGGGCAGCATGCCTTTGCCTCTTAAGGAAAACTCGGGCCTGATACCCTTTACCACAAACATCTCCAAATCCCCTTTATACTTCACAGGCATCTTCCCATAATAATCGCACAGGAAAAACTCCTTGATCAGCTCGTAGGTCATCACCGATATTAAAATCTTCCCGCTATCCCCCACTCCCTGCATTCGGTGAGCGATGTTCACCGTATCGCCCTTGATATCATAGGTTATCCTCTTTTTGCCTGAAACATTGGCTGAAACGGGACCAGTATGGATTCCCAGACTAAGGTTCCAGTAACGAATGCCATCTATACGCCTCAACTGGTTCAGGTAGAGGCTCATCTCAAGGGCGGCCATCACCACATCAATGGGGTTGGTAATGTTCTTTTCAGGTATTCCCCCTGCAGCCATGTAGGTATCGCCGATGGTCTTGATTTTATGAATCTTGTATTTCTTCAGGATCCGGCCGAATTCGATCAACACCTCATCCAATTGATCCATAATCACCTCGGAATCGAGGGCATCGGTCAGGTGCTTAAATCCACCGATATAGGCAAACAGCACAGTGGCCATCTCATACTTCTTCACCCGCACTTCCGCAATATTGGGAAGACCCTCTATTGGAGCTACTTTTGCCTCCTTCAATCGTAGCTTCATCATTTCATTCTGTTCCGACAATTCGGTAACTGCCTTCTGAAGTCTCTCATTGGTGTTAAACAGGTCCTTATTTTGCCTGACCAGTTTTTGAATTCTTTTAAGCAGCTCTTTCTGTTTGTATCCCATATTCATTAAAAATATATCCTTTTTAGCAGGATATCAATTTTTTTGTTTTGGTATATTTGTCGGAACTCATTGAAAACATCCATGAAAATAACAACCATTCTTATCTCCCTCCTTTCACTGGTCTCCCTGACTGTCCTCTCCCAGAAGAACGTAAAATCGCTGGTGGTGGTTTCATATAACGTGGAAAATCTGTTCGATACGGTTAATTCCCCCCTCTTCGATGACGATGCTTTTACACCTGCAGGAAGTAAAAACTGGACCTATGACCGCTACAAAAAAAAGCTGGATGACCTTGCAAAGGTGATCGGTTCCATTCCGGGTGAGCAGCTCCCTGCAGTGATCGGACTGGCAGAAATTGAGAACAGAAAAGTGCTGGAAGATCTTATTAATAACAGTAGATTGCTAAAGGGAGAATTTGAGATCGTTCATGAAGATGGAGTTGATCCAAGGGGAATTGAGTGTGCCCTGCTCTACAGTCCCCGGTTTTTTAAATACATTTCACACAACTATATCCCCATCGAGGATCCGGTTAATCCCGAATACCTTTACAGGGCCATTTTACATGTTAAGGGGACGGGACCTGACGGATCCACGCTGCATCTCTTTATGAACCACTGGAAGTCCAGAAGCGGAGGTGTGGCTGAAACAGAAAGACAACGGATGATATTCGCACTTACACTACGAAAGCACCTGGATTTGCTCCTTGCCGTGGAATCAGAATTTAAGGTGATTGTTATGGGTGATTTTAACGATGAGCCCACCAACCGGAGCATCATCCATGGCCTTTCAGCACTTAACAAACGCCTCAACATTCAGCCTGGAGAATATTATAACCTGTTCTACGATCCACACAACATGCAAAGAGAAGGCACCTATAGCTATAGAGGAACATGGAACATGCTGGACCAGATCATTGTGTCTTATAACCTGCTGAACCAGGAACGGGGAGTGACCACAGGGTTTGATCAGGGCAAGATTTTCAGTGAGGAGTGGATGATGTATGACAGTGAGAAATATGAGACCAAACTGCCCTCTGCCACCTATGGAGGTCCCGAATATTATGGAGGTCCCAGTGATCATCTTCCTATATATGTAACCTTTACCTGGTAGAATGGATTTTAAACTTTCATCGGACTTTCAGCCTACAGGGGACCAACCTGAAGCTATCCGCCAACTGGTGGAGGGATTTAATGCAGGAGATCAATACCAGACGCTACTGGGTGTTACCGGTTCAGGAAAGACATTTACCGTGGCCAATGTGATCCGGGAGCTTGGAAGGCCCGTACTGGTCCTTAGTCACAATAAAACCCTGGCTGCACAGCTTTACAGTGAGTTTAAGCAATTCTTTCCTGAGAATGCGGTGGAGTATTTTGTGAGTTATTACGACTACTACCAGCCAGAGGCCTATCTTCCGGTTACCGACACTTACATTGAGAAGGATCTCTCCATCAACAACGAAATAGAGAAACTCAGGTTAAGTACCACCTCCTCCTTGCTGTCGGGAAGAAGAGATGTAATCGTTGTCTCCTCGGTATCGTGCCTGTATGGAATTGGAAATCCTGATGATTTTCACAGCTCAACCATCAGGATCAGGAGAGAAGAGACCATCAGCAGAAATGTGTTTTTGAGAAGACTGGTAGATTCGCTCTACTCCAGAAATGAAGTGGATTTCAAGCCTGGCACCTTCCGCGTAAGGGGTGATACTGTGGACATCCACCTGGCCTATACAGATCTGGCATACAGGGTGGAGTTCTGGGGAGATGAAATTGAGTCGATCAAATCCATTCACCCCATTTCCGGCCACACCATCGAATCCCATGAGGAAGTGGTGATCTTCCCTGCCACTATCTTCATCACATCCAAGGAGAGGACCAAAGCAGCCATTGAAGAGATACAGGATGACATGGTCAAACAGGCCGATTTCTTTAAAGGTGAGATGAATTTAATTGAAGCTCAAAGAATTGAAGAGCGGGTGACCTATGATCTGGAAATGATTCGTGAACTGGGATACTGTCCCGGAATAGAGAATTACTCCAGGTATTTTGATGGTCGTCCTCCAGGTACCAGGCCTTTCTGCCTACTTGACTATTTCCCCGATGATTTTATCACCGTAATTGATGAAAGCCACGTAACCATTTCCCAGGTTCACGCCATGTATGGTGGGGACTACTCCAGGAAAAAGAACCTGGTGGAATATGGGTTCAGGTTGCCTGCTGCTATGGACAACAGACCTCTCAAATTCGATGAATTTGAGAACCTGATCGGGCAAACAGTCTTTGTGAGTGCCACACCGGCCGATTATGAACTCGGAAAATGTGGTGGTGTAATTGTAGAGCAGGTGATTCGGCCCACCGGTTTGATTGATCCTGAGATTGAGATCAAGCCAAGCCTCAATCAGATTGACAGCCTGATTGGAGAAATCAACAAGCGGGTGGAGAAGAGAGAGCGCATCCTTGTGACTACGCTGACCAAAAGAATGGCAGAGGAGTTATCCAACTACCTTACTAAACTGAATATTCGAACACGCTATATCCATTCGGATGTAGATACCCTGGAGCGTGTGGAGATCCTGGATAACCTTAGAAAAGGAACCTTCGATGTGCTGGTGGGAATAAACCTGTTAAGGGAAGGGCTGGATCTGCCCGAGGTTTCACTGGTGGCCATCCTGGACGCTGATAAGGAGGGTTTTCTCAGATCGGAAAGGTCACTGACCCAGACGGCAGGCCGGGCTGCACGTAACCTGAACGGGAAGGTGATTATGTATGCCGATAAGACTACAGGTTCCATGCAAAGGACCATAGATGAAACCAATCGCAGACGAAAGAAACAGATGGCCTATAACCAGGAGCACCAGATCACACCCACACAAATAGTCAAATCCACATTCTCTCTTTTCGACAAGAACCAAAGTGAGCTAAATCAGAGAGGTTTCTACGCGGGCCAGGCCAAGAGTGATATTGCTGCGGATCCGGTGGTGAAATACATGGGTAAGCCTGAACTGGAGAAAGCCATTGATAGATCAAAGAAGCAGATGGAGAAGGCCGCCAAGGAACTGGATTTCATCGAGGCGGCTCGTTTCAGGGATGAGATGTATGCCCTGCAGGGGGTACTTGATAAAGTGAATGGGTGACGGGTTACATAGCAGCAGAGCTGCTGTTAGGGGTTATGGGTTACATAGCAGCAGAGCTGCTGTTAGGGGTTACAGTGCGGGTTACAGATCACCAAAAACAAAAACGGGGCTGCCCGTTGGACAACCCCGTTTCACGATCAAAATTATGTCTCCTAACCCAGGTAAGTTTTAAGTAATTTACTTCTGGATGTGTGGCGAAGTCTGCGTATAGCTTTTTCTTTAATCTGACGTACGCGTTCGCGGGTCAGTCCGAATTTCTCGCCAATCTCTTCCAGAGTCATCTCCTGGGTGCTTATTCCGAAGAAAAGCTTTATGATATCTCTCTCCCTTTCAGTCAGTGTGGCCAGTGCACGGTCCACCTCCCTGGAGAGGGATTCATTAATTAGGGCGTTGTCTGCGTTGGGTGAATCGTTGTTCACAAGTACATCCAGCAGGCTGTTGTCTTCACCATCGACAAAGGGTGCATCAACAGAAACATGTCTTCCGGAAACGCGGAGGGTGTCTGACACCTTCTCCTTGGGAAGATCCAATGCTTCAGCAAGCTCCTCTGGTGTGGGTTGTCGTTCATACTCCTGCTCAAATTTCGAAAACGCCTTGTTAATCTTGTTTAGTGAACCCACCTGGTTCAATGGAAGGCGTACGATCCTTGATTGCTCTGCCAGTGCCTGGAGGATCGATTGCCTGATCCACCAAACGGCATAGGAGATGAATTTAAAACCCCTGGTTTCATCAAATTTCTCAGCAGCTTTGATCAACCCCAGGTTCCCTTCATTAATAAGGTCAGGAAGGCTAAGCCCCTGGTTTTGATACTGCTTTGCCACTGAAACGACAAACCTCAGATTTGCTCGCGTAAGTTTCTCAAGGGCAGCACGATCGCCCTTTTTGATCCGTTGCGCTAATTCAACCTCTTCCTCAACAGTGATCAACTCTTCCTTACCAATCTCCTGTAAATACTTGTCCAACGAAGCACTTTCCCTGTTGGTAATAGATTTTGTGATCTTTAACTGTCTCATTTACTACTCCTCAAAAATCAAATAAATAAAAAAAATCTCTGCAAATTTACTTGCTTATTTGTCTTTAATCAATTTAAATAAGCATAAGCAGGAAAATAAATCAAATAAAGTAGACCCGAAAGGTCTTCTTTGGAATTAAACGGTAAAAAATGAGGGATATTTTACATGCCAAACGCATAGTATGACCTTGAGCCATTCTGATCCACTCCTTCAATAATTACTCCTCCCTCTGTATCTTTCAGTATCTCTGCAATATCTTTAACACTATTAACAGGCTTTTTGTTTATGAATGTCAACACAAATCCCTCCTGAATACCCACTTTCATAAACTTCCCAGGCTTCACTGAGGCGACTTTTAATCCATTGGCCACGCCCAGGGAGCGTTTTTCTCTTTCAGACAGTGGCTCAAAGCTGGCTCCAATGACATCCAGCAAATCCTCCTTCTTCACTATTTCTGTACTGCCTTCGAGGTTACGTAAAACCACATCATATTGTTTCAATTTTCCATCCCTTCTCAAAATAACTTTTACTGTTTCTCCAGGGCTGTATTTTGAAACCTGCTCTTGTAATTCTGCACTGCTATTGACAGGCACATCATCAATGGATATGAGTACATCTCCTTTTTTTATACCGGCACTTTCAGCTGCTCCATGATCACGTATTCCATTCACATAAACTCCTTCAGCACTACTCAGTTTCATCTCCTCCACCAATTCAGCGGTTACATCCTGAATGGTAACCCCAAGGATGGCACGTTGAACTGCTCCATACTCAATAAGGTCCTTTACAATTTTTTCTACAATACTTACAGGAACTGCAAACGAATATCCGGTAAATGCACCTGTTCTGGAGGCAATGGCAGTATTTATTCCCACCAATTCACCCCTGGTGTTGATCAATGCACCTCCGCTATTTCCTGGATTCACTGCGGCATCGGTCTGAATAAATGATTCTATGCTAAACTCCTGTGTACGAAGTATATTGATATTCCGTGCCTTGGCACTTACAATCCCGGCAGTAACTGTGCTGGTCAGGTTATAGGGATTCCCAATGGCAAGTACCCATTCGCCCAACTTAAGTGCATCGGAATTCCCAAATTTCAATTGGGTCAACTTCTCACCGGTAATCTTAAGCAATGCAATATCGGTGGTGGGATCGGCACCCATAAGTTCTGCATTAAACTCCCTTTTATCATTAAGTACCACAACTATCTCATCCGATCCGGCGATCACATGGTTATTTGTGACAATATATCCCTGGTCAGAAATAATTACTCCACTCCCAAAACCAAGAATGGGTTGTGGTTCACCCTGAGGTTGATCCCCGAAAAAGAATTCATATAGTGGATTAACTGCATATTCTCTGAATTCTTTGGTTTTCACATGAACGACTGCATCTATGGACTGCTCCACCGCCCTGGTAAAATCCACCGCTCCTCCATCGGCAGCTGACGGCAGGTTAACATACCTGGCCTTTGGCTCCACCGGTACCTCTACAAACTTAGTTTCATTCTGAAACAACTTTGCATAAACGATAACAGCAACCAACGCGCCAAGCACAGCGACAACAAACAACCCGAAGAATCTCCTCGCTTTCATCTCTATAATCTTTTAATTAATACCTTTGTTAATGCGGAATTGGAGTATCAAATTCCGTGCCTTTTAAGAGGCAATTTATCATTAAGAAGCCAGGTTTTAATCTTTTTTAACCATAATCCCCCTATGATTGTTCATTTTTCGAAATATCATGGAACTGGAAATGACTTCATTATGATCGATGGGAGAGACCAGGACACCTCTCAATTCAATACTAACCTGATCCACCGGCTTTGTGACCGAAGGTTTGGGATTGGAGGTGATGGGCTAATCATACTTGCCAATGGAGATCAGGCAGATCTAAAGATGCATTATTACAATGCTGACGGCAATGAAGGGACCATGTGTGGAAATGGAGGGCGTTGCTTCACTGCCTTTGCCAATCAACTTGAGTTATCAGGAGCTAAAACCCAATTTGAAGGGATCGACGGATTGCATATGTCTACACTTTTACCCAATGGCCATATACGACTGAAGCTCAAGGATGTTTATGACATTAAGGAGATGAATGACGGCTATTTGCTGGATACTGGTTCTCCCCACTTTGTAAAATTTGTCACCCGGTTGGATCAGCTGGATGTGACCGGTGAGGGCCAGGAGGTCAGGCATCAGCAGCGTTTTGGTGAAGGAGGAGTAAATGTAAATTTTGTGGAACAAGGAACCAGCCCGGACCAGATCTATGTTCGAACCTTTGAACGGGGTGTGGAGGCAGAGACCTATTCTTGCGGGACGGGGGTGTCTGCAGCTGCCATTTGTTCATACCACCACCATAAATCTGACATATCGACATACCACATTCATACCAAAGGAGGGAAATTAAAGGTCTCATTTATGCCGCTGGAGAACGGACATTTCACAGAGGTCTATCTGACCGGGCCGGCCACAAAGGTCTATGAAGGGTCCATCGAGATAGACAGGTAATCAGAGCTCCTGGATTTTCCGCGCAAAATCGAGTATTTTCTGGAAGTCAATATCGGGCTCCTTCTTTAGCCTTGCTGCCTTACGGGTCATGATTTTTTGAAGGAGATTCATCTTTTTAATATTCAGTTCCCCTCCAAAAAACCCGCTGGCCAGTGCATGCTTTACGAGCTTCACCGGGAATGCCCTGTCGATAAGCTCCTGCTCATTGGCATCGAGGTCCATACAGCAAATAAATAAACCCACCTGTTTTTGCAGGAGGACTTCCAGGTTATTCTCGCAAAACTTAAAAACAGATCGCTGGATCATGCCTTCGTGAATGGAACCACCAATAATGATGGTGTTATAATCCTGAAAGTTATATCTTCGTCTGCGGGAAATCCTTACCATCTCAACTCCTTCGCCCAGATCCTCCTTTAGTTTTGATGCACATTGTTCTGTGCAACCAAGTGTGGTGGAATAGGCGATTAATGTTTCCATTTAAGCTGAGTGACTTTTCGACGGTGTTAAAAATACACTATTTGTTAACAATTCCTCAACCTTTGGATTCTATTTTTTTTCTTAATTTTACCAAACGCATAACAATTTACACCATTATTACGTATTACAGGAAAAACAGGTGGCATGACACAGAAACCAACAGAGGCTAGAAGGCTTCCCATTGTAAATGAGGGAGCAAAGAAAAAAAGGGCCCAGAAGAAATATTCTTTACCTGTAATAGGGCATTTTGCAGACCGCAGTGTTGAGTTTAAAAGCATTTTGGAAGCTGAACAAGTGACTGGCATCGGTTATGCGTTGATTTTTGAAGCATGCATAGGTAAAATCTTTAAGGCCAAAAATGTACACTGGGAATTCAAAAAGGGAAATCACTATATCAAGTATAAGGCATTTTACATTAACGCACAGGAGAATTACACCCGGGTGGGTGGATTTAATGGCTGATCGCCATTAAATCAGTATAAAGTTGAAAGTATAAAGTTGAACCGAAGCTCACGAAGGCGTATGCCGAGTAAAGTATATAAGAAGGCCGGGAGCAGCAATGCATCCCGGCCTTCCTCTTTTCACTTGCATACTTTATACTTGCATACTTTATACTTTATACTTGCATACTTTACACTTTATACTTTATACTTTACACTTTACACTTTATACTTTATACATTATAAGTGCTCGAGCTGGTATCGCCGCCCCTGCCGGTCCAGTTGGTGTGGAAAAACTCACCCCGGGGCCTATCAATCCGCTCATATGTATGTGCTCCAAAATAGTCACGCTGTGCCTGAAGCATGTTGGCAGGGAGACGTTCGGAACGGTATCCGTCAAAATAGTTCAGGGCTGTTGTAAAAGCCGGGACTGGAATCCCATTTACCAGTGAAGTGGCTACAACCCTTCTCCAACCCTCCTGGGCAGCTTCCACCTTCTCTTTAAAGAAGGGATCCAACAGCAGGTTTGGCAATTCGGGGTTTGAATCAAATGCATCCTTGATTTTGCCCAGGAAAATCGAACGTATAATGCATCCACCTCTCCATAATAGGGCAATGCCTCCATAATTCAATTCCCAACCATACTCCTTAGCGGCCTCTCTCAGGAGGGTATAACCCTGTGCATAGGAGACAATTTTTGAAGCATAGAGCGCATTCTTAATATCTTCAATAAAGAGTAACCTGTCACCTTTAAATGAAGGAGTGGGTCCTGTTAAAACTTTGGATGCCTCTACCCTCTCCTCTTTGATGGCTGAAAGACATCTGGCAAATACTGATTCTCCAATCAGTGTCAGTGGAATACCCAGGTTCAATGCTTCAATACCGGTCCATTTCCCGGTCCCTTTCTGTCCTGCTGTATCGAGAATCTTCTCCACCAGTGCTTCCCCATCCTCATCCTTGTAGCCAAGTATGTCCCTTGTGATCTCAATGAGGTAACTGTCCAGATCCCCGTCATTCCACTCCGTAAATACCTGGTACATCTCGTCAGCGTTCATACCCAACAGGCTCTTCATTAGGTTGTAAGCTTCACTGATTAACTGCATATCACCATACTCTATCCCGTTGTGCACCATCTTCACAAAGTGGCCCGCTCCATCATTTCCTACCCAGTCGCAGCAGGGAGTACCATCTTCCACTTTGGCCGACACAGCCTGAAAAATCTCTTTTACATGGGGCCATGCATCGGCCGATCCACCTGGCATAATGGAAGGACCCAGCAAAGCACCCTCTTCTCCTCCTGATACTCCCGTGCCAATAAAGAGCATTCCTTTGCTTTCAACGTATTTAGTTCGGCGAACGGAATCAGGGAAATGGGAATTTCCTCCGTCGATGATGATATCCCCCTCTTCCAGGTGAGGCAGCAACATCTCGATAAAATCATCCACCGGTTTACCTGCTTTTACAAGCATCATCATCTTCCTGGGGCGTTCCAGGGATGCAATAAACTCTTCAATTGTGTGTGCACCGATAAAATTCTTATCCTTACCACGCCCGTTTATAAATTTGTCTACTTTCTCAACCGTCCGGTTGAAAACGGCAACAGTAAATCCTTTACTTTCCATATTCAGCACCAGATTTTCCCCCATCACAGCGAGTCCAATCAGGCCAATGTCAGCTTTTGTTTTCATTTTTAGTTATTTGATTTTATTAATATGGTTTTACTAATTCTTTAAGCACAGTGGTCAGACAACACTGAGAATCCAAGTTGTTCCAGTTTTACCCGGATCTCCTCATAACCCTGAAACAGGCGAACTGAGAAAGCGGGAGGTTCTCTCCTTACCGGATAGTCTCCACGCAGTTTTTCAAACTCACCGGGCCTGGATCTGAGATCCAGGTCATCGGTGGTTACATCGTAGGATTGTCGGTAAACCTCCCATAGGGTCTCGTGAAGATTACCCGTTGCGGCATCGGCCAGCAACTCCGTGACAGATGGAGGTGGTATGGATGCAGGTGTCCACGAGTCAAGTCCCAGGTTAAAAAAACGGCTGGCGGCCTGTACCGACATGGTGGTCCCATTGGCCTTGCCATCCATTGAGTAACCTGCAATATGAGGTGTTCCCAGGGTAATGGCTTTCAAAAGCCCCGGTTCAATGGAGGGTTCTTCAGGAAAAACATCAAGGATCACATCAGATAATTTTCCATTTTCTATGGATCTCAACAAGGAGTTCTCATGAACTACTTTACCACGGGAGGTATTTATCAAAACAGCTCCCTGTTTCATCATTGCGGTAAAGTGATCATTGACCATCTCAAATGTATTGTCCTCACCCCCTCGATTCAAAGGGACATGAAGGGTGACAACATCAGATTCCTTCAGTATATGATCCAACTCCACAAAAGACTGATCCTTTTCTCTGCGCTGACGGGGAGGATCATTGAGCAGCACCTTCATCCCCAGAATTTCAGCTGCAGCCGCCACTTTTCGACCCACATTACCCACACCCACCACTCCAAGCGTCAGTTTTTCGGGACTGAGATTTCGATGATTGGTCAGATAGAGCAAGGTGGATACTAGATATTGCTGAACCGACGACGAGTTACATCCGGGGGCATTGGTCCACTCAATTTCCCGGGCATTACAGTAGTCCGCATCGATGTGATCATAGCCGATGGTTGCAGTGGCAATAAATCTGACGGTTGTACCATCCAGCAGCTTACTGTTACAACGGGTTCGGGTTCGGATAATCAATGCATCTGCCTCCATCAGGTCGGCTCTGCATATCTTTGCTCCGGGAATGTATTTGATTTGAGCTACCTCCTCAAAAGCACCTTTCAGAAAGGGGATCTTATCATCGGCTACAATTCGGATCATAGGTTGGACTGTTTGAATTTCTCTTTCCAGGCCCACAGGCCCAGTGCAGGATTGGAAATATAGAATATCCATTCCCCATCTGGCATCTCATTCATTCCATCAACCAGTTGTTCGGGATCATATCTCTCCATCATCCCCTTCAATTCTGCGTACCCATAGTTTACAGATTCAATCTCCTCTTTGGTGAGGGATCCCGGACAGTAAGTCACTTTAAACCTTCCTTCGGTGGATCCATGAATCAAATGGGCTGCAGCACTCAGGTTCTGCCTTAGATCTTCATTGGAATCCACCGCCGCAAGGATTTCAGGTGTGGTCAGATAACCGTACTTCCGGATCAACCTGTCAATCTCTCCATCCTCTCCAAACTCCTTGAGACCCGGCGCAAGAACCACCAGCTCACCCCCATCGGCGATTGCCATCCGGGTTCTGTAAATGCTCTTATTGCCCAGCCAGGTGCTTTTGAACTCTTCAGGTTCCAGATAGACCACCACCTTATCCAGGGGATGATCCAACATCTCGAAGTTAACCTGCAACGACAGTTCCGATGCTTTCAGAAAACACTCCTTATCGTCTCCTATAAAGAGACCACGAACCACAAGCCGGCCCTGATCATCACGTCCAATTACAGTGTGCACATAGAGGATGGGAAGTTGCGAGGCCACATGATCGGAGGCATAATCCAACACTGCTCTGACTGGAGTTTCAGGGCGCCCCATGATCTTCTCCATTCCGTAGGCTGCTCCCAGGAAGTGGCTCTTATTTATTCCTTCCGGCCCGCCTGTTCCCACAAAAATATTCTTATTGTAATTGGCCATCCCGATTACCTCGTGCGGAACCACCTGTCCGACTGAAAGTATCAGATCATACCCCCCCTCCACCAGCAAACGATTCACCTGCACCGGCCAGGCATAGGATACTTTCCCCTGAGAGACTTTTTCAATGTAACTGCCCGGAACCTCCCCAAGGGTGACCACATCGTTTCTCCAGTCATGCACCCTGAAAAGCTCCAGGGGGAGACTCCCGAACATCTTTTTAATCTCAGCATTCGTCATTGCCGCATGAGTCCCCAAAGCAGGAAGGACATCCGTCAGTTTATCCCCATAATAGTCCCATGCCATCCGGGTGATCAGGCCCGCTTCGCTATAATATCGCGTAATATCGGGTGGAATGGCAAGAACCTTATTCCTGGGTCCTATTTTATCAAGTGCCTCAAAAAGCCCATCTCTGATCTCCTGGTCGGAGAGTACTGTGGTGGGTGATCCCACCTCAAAATAGATCATAGGTTTATTATTTTACTTTCTCTAATTTAAACACCACCATAGGCACTGTAACCCCCATCAACAGGTATACAGATCCCTGTGATAAATCTGCTCAGGTCAGATAAGAGGTAGAGAACCGTTCCATTGAGATCCTCAGGCTCGCCAAATATTCCCATGGGTGTATTGTCAATGATTTTCTCTCCCCTGGCTGTAAGTGCCCCGGTCTTCTCATCGGTAAGTAAAAACCGGTTCTGATTGGTCAGGAAGAAACCAGGTGCAATGGCATTGACCCTTACACCCACTTTTGCAAAATGGACAGAAAGCCATTCGGTAAAATTATTGATGGAGGCTTTAGCTGCAGAATAGGCCGGGACTTTCGTCAGAGGATTGTAAGCCGTCATGGAAGATATATTCAGTACCACACCACGTTGCCTTTTTACCATGGCCCTGGTAAAAACAAGTGTGGGTAACAGGGTTCCGGTAAAATTAAGGCTGAACACTTTTTGAAATCCTTCAGCTTCCAATCCAAAAAATCCACTATCCAGGTTATTCAGATCTCCTTCCGTAAGTTCTTCCAGCTGTGTGGTGGCCTGAGGGGAGTTCCCCCCTGCCCCGTTGATGAGTATATCCACTTCACCCACTTCAGCAATAATCTTTTGATGGACCTTCTCCAGGTTTGCCTTATCCAGCACATTTGCTTTATACCCGGTACTTTTCACACCAAATTCCTGGGCGATTTCTTTTCCGGTTTTTAGGGCAGCTTCTTCATTGATGTCGAGTATGACCGGAATGGCCCCCACCGAAGCAAGCCCCCTGGCCATGGACGATCCAAGAACACCAGCTCCACCGGTAATTACACATACCTTGTTTTTCAGGTCTCTAAATGACAGTTCTTCCATCTATTTATAAAGTTTTGGTTGATAATAATGTAGATTCTCACGTGTGATAATATCTATTGGGAGTAGTTGACGCGGCTCTGGCTCCCTGTTGAACGCCACCAGGTAGAAAAGAGAGGAAAGACCTCTGAAAGCCTGTTCTTCAGGCTTTTGAGAAATCAAAAAATCGATGTAATCACGTTTCAGATATGCTGTGCTTTCAGGCAAAAGGTCATATCCAACCAGACGTACATTCATGGACCCCCTTCCCACCAGAAACTCAGCCACCTTATAAACCCTCGAATTGGTTACAAAGAGACCTGCAATATCATATCTGCTGCATGTTTCATCCAGTTTCTGAAACAACCTTTGGTCGTTCACCCCATTCAGATCAATGGTAATCAGGTGATTCAGTCGGTCGCTATGTTCTTCATAATAGGTTCTGAAACCCTTTTCTCGCTGTATGATATGTGCATAGTGGTCTTTCCTGGCCGACATATTGATAATGGCCACATCCCTCCGGGGTGTAATTCCATAGTTTATAAGCTTGGCAGCCACATACCCGCTATGAAATGCATCCTGCCCTACAAAACTCCTGAAGGAAGCATCCTCAAGCAGTGAGTTAAACAGTATAACAGGCACATCTTCCTTTTCACAACTCTTGAGGAATGAGATGGATTCCTCATGAAAAACCGGAGCAAAAAGGACGCCTTGCACCTTGTTATAAGGGAAGTTTTTTACGCGTTGCGAAAAATCGTTCCGGTCAAACTGATCAAAGTAGTAAGTCTCGATGGAGATGTTATGGTGCGAAAGCTCATCCAGTGCTTTCTCTATACCCGATTGGGGCAATTTCCAGAATGCGTGTTCGTTCACGAGACCAGGCATCACTACAGCCAGGTGAATCTGCCTCTTAAATGCCAGTGAACTCGCATTTATATCTGGCGTGTAGTTATATTCTAAGAGTAATTTTTGAATTCGTTCACGGGTGGCCTGGGAAACTTCGCCACGGTTGTGAATAACCCGATCCACTGTTCCTATGGAAACATTGGCAATTTCAGCAATATCTTTAATCCTTACTTTTCCCATCTATTTGTATTACAAATACTTATGAAATTGATAAGTGAATGTGCCATGTTTTGGTTTCATGCAAAAATAAGATTTTTTTCTTGGTTTAACCAATGAATATTGCTAATTTCGTGTTCGTACACGGATAAATCCATTTATATGAAATTAGATAAGTATTCCTTTGGGATTGGAGACAGGTTTGCCCAACAGGGTGAGGCTCAATTGAAAGCCATAATAAAAGCAAAAGAGATGGGGATTGAAATCGTCCCTGTGTGGAACAAATCCAACAGGGAGCACCAGATCATCCACTCCTCCCCGGCCGACACCCGGACTGAAGCAGATGCAGCAGTGAAAGCACTCAACTGGAAGGATGCATACCATGTGGATGCTGATCACATCAACTTAAATACGGTGGATGTATTTATTGAGCATTCTGATTTCTTCACCCTGGATGTGGCAGACTATATAGGCAGTGAGGTATCAAAGGTAGAAATTGATAGATTTCTTGTGCAGGCTGTAACCTATGAAGGTGTATTGGAGATCCCGGGGATTGACGAACCCTTTCATATTTCAAAAGATTCAATGGTTGAAATAGCCAAAAGCTTTCTGGGAGCTGTTCGCGAAGCAGCTGCCATCTATAACCACATTGCTCATAAAAAAGGAGTTAAGAATTTTATTGCGGAAGTCTCCATGGATGAAGTTGAAAATCCACAGACACCGGTGGAACTCTTTTTTATCCTGATGATGATTCAACAATATGGGATTCCTGCACAGACCATAGCTCCAAAGTTTACGGGCAGGTTTAACAAAGGAGTGGATTATGTGGGTGATGTGGCCCAGTTTACAAAAGAGTTTGAGCAGGACTTGCTGGTTATCGATTTCGCCATAAAAACCTTTGGACTGCCTGAGAATCTTAAACTGAGTGTACATTCAGGAAGTGACAAATTCACAATCTATCCCATTATGGGTGATCTCATTCAAAAATATGATAAGGGTATCCATGTAAAGACCGCGGGCACCACCTGGCTGGAGGAGGTAATAGGACTGGCCATGGCAGGAGGAGACGCTCTGAAAATGGCCCAATCCATCTATTCCATGGCTTATGAACGACAGGATGAACTCTGTGGTCCCTATGCCACCGTAATCGATATCGATCCGGCCTCTCTTCCCACACCTGAAGAGGTAAATGGATGGGACGGTGAGAAGTTTGCCAACACGCTCAGGCATATTCCGGATCATCCCGATTACCAGACAGGCTTCAGACAGCTGATTCATGTGGGATACAAAGTGGCTGCAGAACTGGATAATGAATTCCTTGAGATGCTAAGTCAGCACAGAGATATCGTGGGCGAACAGGTCATGGTCAATATCTTTGAAAGGCATATACAACGTTTATTTCAGAACAGATGAAAAAGTTTCTTGATGAAGATTTTCTACTGGAAAATGATACCGCAAAAGCACTGTATCATGAAGTGGCCAGTCAGATACCCATAATAGATTATCATTGTCATCTGATTACGGCACAGATAGCATGTGATAAAAAGTTTGAAAACCTTAGCCAGATTTGGCTTGCTGGGGATCATTACAAATGGAGGGCCATGCGGGCCAATGGAGTTCCGGAGCACTATTGCACAGGTGAAGCAACAGATGAGGAGAAATTTATGAAATGGGCGGAAACTGTACCTGATACCATTCGCAACCCTCTCTATCACTGGACTCACCTGGAACTACAGCGGTACTTCGGCATCAACGAATTGTTAAGACCTGAATCTGCAAAAGGGATTTATCAGCAGGCCAATGAGATGCTGGTCACAGATGACTTCAGCGTGAAAAACCTGATCCGAAAAATGAATGTGGAGGTTATTTGTACCACCGATGATCCGGTAGATAGCCTTGAACACCATCAGAAACTGCTGGATGACGGGTTTGAAATCAAGGTATTGCCTGCCTGGAGGCCCGATAAAGCCATGGCAGTGGAAAACGCAACATCATACAATGCCTACCTGGATAGACTGGAAGAAGCCGCCGACACCTCCATTTCAACTTACCTGGACCTTCTCACTGCACTCCAGGACCGGCATGAATTCTTTCATCAGATGGGTTGCAGAATTTCCGACCATGGCATGGAGAGTTTCCATTCTGATGAGTTTGATCACCTGGAGATTGAAAAAATATTCCTGAAGGTTCGGAAAGGAAGGAAACTTAATGAACATGAAGTCAATCAGTTCAAATCTGCCATGCTCTTTGAACTGGCTGTAATGGACAATGATAAGGGCTGGGCTCAGCAGTTTCATGTGGGCGCAATCCGGAATAACAATTCCAGGCACTACCATGAACTGGGTCCGGATACGGGATTCGATTCCATCGGAGATTTTAGCATGGCACATTCCATGTCCAGGTTTCTTGACAAACTGGATTCCCAGGATCTGCTGGCCAAAACCATTGTCTATAACCAGAACCCGGTGGACAACGCCCTGATGGCCACCATGGTGAACAACTACAACGACGGGGTCATACCCGGCAAGATGCAATTTGGTTCCGGCTGGTGGTTTATGGATCAGAAGTATGGAATGATCGACCAGATGAACACCCTCTCTTCCCTTGGGTTATTAAGTCGGTTTGTGGGAATGCTCACAGATTCAAGGAGTTTCCTCTCCTATCCAAGGCATGAGTATTTCAGAAGAATCCTCTGCAACCTGGTTGGGACAGATGTGGAAAAGGGTGAGATTCCAAACGACAGGGTCATGCTGGATGGACTGATTAGCAATGTATGCTATGAAAATGCAAAGAATTACTTTGGTTTATAGTTAGATGTAAGAGATTGGCGAGATGAACCGCAGAAGCATAATATGCTTCTGCGGTTTTTCTTTAGACATAAAACTGCTTTCTTGCCCTATATATTTGTAGTTTTATACTTGAATGGAATCACAGTGATGCGAAAACCGATCCTATTAGTACTGATATTCTTTGCCATGGGTTCACAGGTTCTCTCACAGGGCATCCGTGGTGAGATCCGTGATCTGGAAGGTGAACCTGTCCCTTTTGCTTCCATATTCATAAAAGAACTAACCAGGGGAACCACCTGCAATGGTTTGGGTATGTTTTCCCTTCCCCTTCCAGAAGGAACCTATCACATCTACTTCAGAAGCCTGGGGTACACCGAAGTCGCAAAATCAATTGATATCGGTCCGGAGTACATAGAGCTGATGATCACTCTGCCTCCCCAAACCTATTGGATCCCCGAAGTAAGGGTCAGCGCATCGGGAGAGGATCCTGCCTACTGGATCATGAGAAAAACCATTGGGCTGGCAAATTATCACCTTCATGAAGTTTCCAACTACAATGCCGAGATCTATATCAAAGGGTCAGCGATCATCGATAAACTACCTAGAGTTATTGCCAAACGCATCCAGGTAAACGATTTCAAGGTGGTGGAGGATCAAGCCTATATGCTTGAATCATTAAATGAGGTGAAATTTACGGCTCCTGATCAATATGATATGCGGGTCATTGCCTCACAGAATACCCTTCCCGGGTATACACAGAACGTGAACCCTATGGATTATGTAAATGCCAGCCTATACCAGCAACAGATCGAATCGGTGGTATCTCCCCTGGCCCGAAATGCATTCTCCCATTACAAATACTCATTTGAAGGTACCTTTATGGAAGGCACCTATGTGGTCAACAAGATCAAGGTAACTCCTAAACGAAAAAGTCAGCAGCTGGTGGAGGGATACCTCTATATCGTAGAAGACATATGGTGTATTCATTCATCGGATCTCTCGGTGAATACCATAGCAGGCACCCTCTATCTTCAGCAGCTCTATTCCAATATAATTATGGATGCCTGGCTTCCGGTAAGTCATAAACTACAAATCGACGTTCAGATTGCAGGTGTGAAAGGGAGTGTTACCTATGTCTCCTCCCTGGAATATTCCGACGTGACATTAAATCCCAATCTTCCGGAAGCCTATTTCACCCCCATGAATAAAGAGGAACAAGATCCCGGTTCAGAAGTGGATACAGAACCATCTGTTTCAAAAGAGCAGGCGAAGATCAATGAATTGCTTGAAAAGGAAGAGCTCTCCAACCGGGATATGGCCAAGCTTTCAAAGCTGATGGAGAAGGAGATTGAAGGTTCAGAGCCTAAGGAAGAGAACATGGATCTGAACCAGACAGGTACCCAATTCACTGTAGATGAAGATGCAGTGAAGAACGACTCACTCTATTGGAACAAAGTCAGACCAATCCCACTGACACCTGAGGAAACTATAACCTTGAGAGCAAGGGATTCAATTATCGGGATCTCTCTGCCGATGGATTCCACCGATTCGGTAGCACCAGTTAAGAAAAAAAGTAAGTGGGTCAATAACCTTTTGTTCGGGAAAACCTATGTGAAAGACCGGGGACAATTCCGTTTCACCTATGAAGGACTGGTGGACCTGGAGATGCTGAATTACAACACGGTGGATGGTCTGTCCTATGGTCAGGATGCCAGGATCAACTGGAAAACCGATAGCATACATACCCTCCGTTCCAGAATGACAGCAGCTTATGCATTTCACAGGAGAGCCCCACTGCTTTTGTGGGAGACAGATTACCTTTATGCACCCCTGAGGAGAGGAAAAGTGGCGCTGCATTTCAACTATGCATCCAGAGACTTCAATGGCTCCTCGGGCATTCCTGATGCCACCAATATGTTCTACACGCTTCTCTACCGGGAGAACCACCTGAAAATGTATGAGCAGTTGGATGTAATGCTCTACAATCGCATCGACATCAGGAACGGTCTGGTACTCACCACTTCGGCCACCTATGGAGAAAAGCGGCAACTGCAGAACAATACCGACTTCTCATTCTTTTTCACAAACCAGAAGGAGTTTACAGCCAACACCCCGCGCGATCTGCCTGAAGGTGATCCATCTCTTCAGGACCAACAATTCCTTAATGCATTGGTACGCCTGGATTACACCCCCAAGCACTTTTACAGGATTCGCAATTACCGGAAAGAGATGCGCAAATCAAAGTGGCCTACCTTTTCCTTGCAATACATGCAGGCTTTCCCACTTGAGCAAGCGGGCTGGTCGGATTTCGGTCAAATCCAGGCCGCCATATATCAGAATACCGACGTTGGGCTGATGTCTAAAATCAGGTGGACTGTTGTGTCGGGACTTTTCTTCAGAAATGAGTCCATGCATTTCTCGGATTTCAAACACTTTAAATCCAGTCCATTAATCCTTGATATGGCAAACTTTAATGATGCGTTGATGCTATTGGACTATTACGAGGCAAGTACCTCCGATTACTGGTTCAGGGGGGATGTGAAGCTCACCTCCTCTTACCTTCTTATCAAATTCCTGCCCTGGTTCAGCGAGAGACTCTGGACCGAATCTCTGAGTGCTGCATACCTCTATACACCAGCTATACCCCACTATATGCAGGTAGGATACAGCCTTAATGAGATCTTCTTCCTGGTGGACCTGGGTGTCTATGTGGGATTCCAGGATTGGGGCTATAAGGGATTTGGGGCCCGGGTTAATTTCAGGTTCTAAACAATGTTAATTCCCAATTTGTTATATTTGCAGACTCAATGAAGGCGATCGCATATATTCTGATTGTAAGCCTGGCATTTATGGGACTGAACAGGCTTATGCACGGTATCAATAATCATGCACCGGTTGCAGAATCTTTGTGTTCTATGGATTGCTGCGGTTCTGAAGATGATTGTGGAGAGGATAAAGAAGCCACAGATCATGCACCGGATCATCAATGTCCAACGGGTTGCGATTGTAGCTGTTGCTTTCACCTCACTGCCATTAATTACCAGTTTATGAGTCTTCCCGGTGCCCATATGCAAACTTACCACTACGGGCACTATCACGACAACTACCACTTCGACTATTTCATTCCCCTTTTTCAACCCCCACGCCTGGGTTAACTGAGTTTTTTCAATCAATTTATCAGTTAACTAAATTTTCAGACCATGAAAATAGGATCATGGATATTGTTGTGTGTGGCATTGATCGCATTCAGCCATCCAGTAAAAGGTATTGAGCCACAGGAGCCAGACACCCTCAGCATTTGGGTAAATGGACTGTGTGGTATGTGCAAGAATAGAATAGAGACCAAGGCTCTCAAGGTCCGAGGGGTAAAATCAGCCACCTGGGA
>Ga0164313_10000154_pt1 | contig 47229 bp, 40 predicted proteins | sample GuaBasSedimGuay4_FD_113735 | JGI IMG/M metagenome (GOLD analysis project Ga0164313, IMG submission 113735) | Subseafloor sediment microbial communities from Guaymas Basin, Gulf of California, Mexico - Guay4, Core 4569-4, 0-3 cm | ecosystem: Environmental > Aquatic > Marine > Hydrothermal vents...
ATATTAGCACCTGATAGAACAAAGCTCAGCAAAAGACACGGTGCTACTTCAGTGGGCCAGTACAGAGAAATGGGCTTCCTTCCCGAAGCTCTCTTTAACTACCTTGCCCTTCTCGGATGGTCTTCTAAGGATGACAGAGAGTTTTTTACAAGAGAAGAACTCATTAAACTCTTTACTCTTGAAAGCGTTAACAAAGCTCCTGCCATATTTGATATTGATAAACTTAAATGGATGAATCATCATTATATTTCAAAGGTAGACGATGAAAGACTTTGTAGGCTTGCTCTTCCATTTATGATAGAGGAAAAATGGATTAAAGCAGACAGCAGTTGCTCTGAGAAGTTATTAAATATAGTCAACGCAGTAAAAGGTAATATGGAAACCATCAGTGACATAACAAAGGTTGCTGCTCCTTTTTTTGAAGAGATTGACCTTGTTAAAACCGAAGAAAATCAAAGAATACTTGAACAGGAAGAAAATAAAATAGTATTTTCATACCTAATTGAAAAATTGCAAGATATCGAGTTTACAGAAAGAGAAATGGATAAATTTATAAATAGTTTGAAAAGCGTGCTTAATCTTTCTGGAAAGAAAATATATCACCCAATGCGAGTTGCTCTTATTGGATCTAAAAATGGTCCGGAACTTACAAAAATTATACTGATACTCGGGAAAAAGCGAGTAATAGATAGGTTTAATAAAGTGCTTAATAAGAATTTCACCGGGACGAATTTATAAAGAGTGTTTGAATGACTAAATTTTATTTATAATCCTCTTACGATGACAATGGGGGTTTGTTGGTCTTCATTTCCCGCAGGATTGTCAGAAAGTACTTTCTCCAGTTTATCCTTTGATACGCCCTTACTGTATCCTACTGCCCAGGCATCTCCAAGGTCGTTTGCATCAATGATTGCTGCTCTGCAGCCAGTTCTCTCTGTGATTTTTTCACTTACTGTAAATGAATCCTTTGGTCCGGGTATGACAGCATAATCAAAAGGTGGGATTGCAGCAGGTGGATCATCTATTAGAGCAGCTTGTTCTCCTGCAATAATGTAAAACCAGCCCTTTTTACCAAAGATTCTTCCTATAGCCCCGGCTTTTGTCGCGAGGATAATACGTGTTTTACCTGCTTCTCTTATTGCTATTTCCATTGCTGCAGGGTTTGCAAGTGGTGCTGCCCCGCCAAATGGTACATCCTTATGCGACACAAAATGCGAAACAAGTCTTGCAAGAAAGGATGGGAAAATTGTATCTACTGTTATCATTCTTTCCTCACACATTGCAGCAACACAGGAGGAAATAGTAATAATGTCATTTTTTTTTCTTACGCTTTTTGTATACTTATCTATTATGTCGTAGAGGTTATCTCCCTCTTTTATAAGTGGCGTTTTTATGGGGATTCTCTCTATATCGGGAATTGTTAACCTAACTTTTCTTTCTCTGAATGGGAAATCTTCGCTTTGGAAGTTTTTCTTTGCAAATTCATATAAATTTTTATATCCAGGGTGGGCTTTTATTCCGAGTGTTAAAACTTTTATGGCACGTTCTTTTTTACCCTGGTTAATCAAAACTTCTGCAAATTTCTTAAAATCGGATGCATAAAAATCAGATGGCTCAAGTGCAATAAATAATTCAAAATATTTTTCTGCATTGCCAAAATCTTTTTCTTCATAATTTATATTGGAAAGTCTTTTCAGAAAATATCTGTAAGGGGACATTGTAGTTTTTATTGGTTTATCAAACAATGCAAGTCCTTCTTCATATACTTTAATGGCGTTGTCCGCATCTTCTAAGTCAAAATAGTATAGGTCTCCGAGCATTAAATAGAGCCATCTATTATCTGGATTTGCCCTAATTCCGTCTTTTAGTACGGCTATTGCTTTTTCTTTTTCACCTGATTTAAGGTATAGTTTTGAGAGCAAATGGTGTGCCCCTACTCGATTTTTTTTATGTGTGTTTATAAACTCTTTGAGTAGCTCTATTGCTTTTGCTCTATTGTTTTCTTTTATTTTTTTTGCTTTTTCTATAACGTTCATAAGGCAAACTCTCCCATCCTACTTTATATTGTTTTTTAACGAATTTTTACGTTTTATTGGTACAAGCATATACTTTATGATATCTTTTTCATTTCTGCAGTAATTTTTCTATAATATTAATCTTTTTAAATTTGATAAACAGTATACAGAAAAGCTTTATATATACAAGTTTTTATTTTATAAATCCTTTTTGTCTTGATTGTCTTTCTTCAGTTTTATACCCTTACTTTTTAAAAATACTTTAAAACATTTAACTGCTTTGTTAACTGATTCTTTTTCTCCCATTAGTTTAATCTTAAGAAACGAATTTTTAAATATAGGCGGATAGGAAGCAGTTTTTATTTTATATTTTGTTTCGAGCATTTCAAGAAAGTCGACAAGATCAGATTCCTTGAGTGGGACAAAAAATGCTTTTTCAAAAACCCTTTTTCCACTTGTTAGTAACGGCAATACATACTGAGTAAACATTGCATTAAATTCTTGAGGTACACCGGGTAGAATAAAAAGATGTTTATTGGTTATTTTAAGATGCATCCCGGGAGATACGCCGATTTCATTTTTTATGGGAATTGCACCCTCAATTGCGTAGGACATTCTTTCTATATAATTTTTATTTGCTTGTTGTCTGATTTTCTTTAAGCTATTTAATACATAACATTGTACCGTTTTATCTTTTACGAGTGGTTTTCCCAATGTCTTTGAAACAGTTACCAGCGTAATATCGTCGGGGGTTAGGCCAAGTCCTCCAGATGTGATTAAAACATCAGAATATGCTATAAGAAAAAGCAAGCCTTCTTTTACGGAGGCCTCACTATCTCCCGTGAGAAGCAATTTGTTTAAATAGAGATGTTTCTTCTTTAGTTTCGAAATTACAAAATGGGCATTGAGATCCTCTCTTTCATTGCGGAGGAGTTCATCTCCAATAATCATTAAGCTTGTTTTCATCAAGCGCCAAATTTTTTTAGTTTTAAGGAGTGAGCAAGCATTAAGACAATTTCATTTTTTGCCTCAAATCTGCCAAGTCCTCCTTTGGTTCCAATTTCTCTCTCTGAAAAATATTCTGTTCGGTCAGGGCGTGCATAAGGTGAAAAAAGAACAAATGGCACTCCATGAAAGCTATGTTGTTTCATTATGGCAGGTGTAGAATGGTCGCATGTAATAGTTAGCACGGTAGGATTCAATTTAAGTATTTCAGGAATAATTTTTTCATCTACTTCTTCTATAAGGCGTACTTTGGCGTCGAAGTTTCCGTCTTCACCATACGAATCTGTTTTCTTTATATGAAAGTAGAAAAAATCATATTTATCATAATTTTCTTTAAGTGTTTTTAATTCATCCATGATATCTGTACTGCCTACATCTAATATGTCCATACCAACGAGTTTGGCGAGCCCCTTGTACATAGGGTATGTTGCAATAGCTACTGGTTTTAAGCCGTATATTTCTGTCATTGTCTGTATTTTAGGATATGAAGAAAATCCTCGCAACAGTAATCCATTGGCTGGATGTTGGTCTTTTATAATACTGTTTGCTTTTTCAATAAATTCATTCACTATTTTGGCACTTTTTTTTGCTTTTGCGTCTAAGAAATTGCATTTTAGCGGGGCAACGCCAGTAGCTTGTGGGTCAGTATCGGTAAGTTCATCTGAAAGATCTTCTCCTCTGAAAACTGCGACGAACCGATAATCCATCACAGGCTTTATAAATATTTCAGTATCATAAATTTTCTTTATCTTATTTTGTATCATTTCAGTAAGTTTTTTACAGTGTTCTGTTGGTATTCTGCCAGCTCTTCGGTCAAGTATTTTATTGGTACTATCAAGTGTTGCAAAATTACCCCTTACTGCTATATCGCCCTGCTTTAGCGGAAAACCAATACCTAAAGCAGCCAAAATGCCTCTGCCTATTATGTATTTGATAGGATCGTAACCAAAAATGCTGAGATGTCCGGGTCCTGATCCGGGAGTAATGCCCATTGAAACAGGATCTGCAATACCTGTAATGGAATTTCTTGTTATGAAATCAAAATTTGGAGCATATGCAGTTTCAATCTCTGTTTTGCCTAACTTGTTTGGTATACCTCCAACACCATCTAACACCATGAGGATTATTTTATTATTGTTTTTTACTATTAAATTTTTGATGAATTCTTGCGATATCACTTTTCTTCTCCTTTTTCATATTTTGTTGCATCTCCTTGCATAGGCATAAGATACCTATTATCCATCATCCACTCGAATATTTTTGAAATTTTCGCATATGTATACTCTTCTTCTATATCTTTATATTCAATTTCTACGAGGTTATTGTCTTCGATGAGGAATAGATACTGGATAATAATATCTCCTCCAAGAGGAGCATCTCTGTTTTTATCTACATAGAGATTTAAAATCTCAAAATGTGGTATTTGAGTTGGATTGATTCTTCCTTCTTTTGCAGCATTGTCAATCTTTTCATGAAGAGCGGCGGTATCTTGGAAATCTTTTGTAAGAATGAGTGCAACATCTGAATCGTATTCTATGTCTCCTCCGCCTGTGCAGTTAAACATGGTAGGTCTTGTTGTACTTTTTTTTGAATCAAGGCGACATCCTTCTTTATCAAATGAAGAAACAGCAAAAACTGGACATTTTAACTCCATAGACAAACTTGCTAGACCACCCGAAACATCATCTACTTGTTGAGCAAGATCCTGGTAAAGAATTGGAGTAGGAACTTTTTGCAGGTAATCGACAAATATTACTATTTTGTCTGTGTTTGCTTCCTGCATGACTGAAAAAGCGTGGCTCTTTATTCTATTAATGGTATCCTCTCTTCTTCCTTCGACAAGGTAGAGATAGTTCATATAACTTTCTGTTTTTGCATAGCCGCGGTTAAATCTTTCCTTAAGCTCTGAATTGCTTATAATATTTGTTGTTTCAAGCACATAAGGAGGTATCAATGTTTCTTGAGAAAAAATTCGCAGAAATAAAACTCTTGAAGTTTGTTCCCATGAATAAAATAGAACAGGTATATGTTCATTGCTTGCAATATACGAAGCGACTCTTAGCATAAGGTTTGTTTTACCTCTCCGGGGTGCACCTGCTAACGCATAATAAAATCCGGGCCTTGCACCAGAAAGAGTTTCATTCAGGCAACGAAATGGCTCTAAAGAGTATCCAAGAATAAAATTTTTATTAGATTCTCTTGATTCAACTTCTGAAGAGAACATGATAAGCTGTGTTCGTACGGGGCTAAGTCTTTTTTTAACTCTTTTTCGCATGATATCGTGAACTTCATTAATTATTTCTCCTGTAAATTCTGTAAGATCTTTTTTCTGCTCCCTTTCCTTTATATAAGATTCTATATGTTTTCCTATGGACATAAGCCTTTCTTCTGATTTCCTTTTTTTGAGAATGTCTATATATAAAACAAGTGATTCAAGGTTTAATGGTGTAATTGTTGCAGCTTTATCAACTAATTTGCCCAAGTTTGTCGTGTATATTCCACTTTCCTCAAATTCCGTTTTTATTAAAGTAGGTTCTGGGATTTCTTCTTTTTTACCATATTTTTTAAGGATATAGCCAACAAGGATTTTTTCTTCATAAGCAGTAAAAAGATCTTTTTCTAAACCATTTTTTATGCTGCTAAGCAAAAGGAATTTATCCTTAAGTATGGAACCAATTAATTTTATTGCGATTTCATCCATTCTATCCCTCCTATAATATTTTTTATTATAATTATATTCATTATATCATTAAAATGAAATAATGATTTATCCAGTAAAATAAAATCTGCAAGATAACCATTTTTGATTTTTCCACTTACATTTTCTGCAAAGCTTGCAAATGCACTGCCAGTTGTGTATGCATCAAAAGCTTCTTTTCTGGAAATACATTCTTCTGGTACAAAAGGGTTTGTGCTGTTTGGCGAAATCCTGGTAGTAGCAGCATATATGCCTTGAAGCGGAGATGCATCCTCAACAGGTGCATCAGAGCCGAATGCAAGCAGTTTACCGCTGTTTAAAACTGTTTTCCATGGATATGCATATCTGTAATTTCCTATCAATTTTTTAACAAGAGCGGCATCTGCAGTGGCATGTATTGGTTGCATGGATGCTATACAATGAGTCCTTTGAAGCAGCGAGAGATCTTTTTCATTGATGAACTGGAGATGCTCGATTCTGTTTCGCATTTTTTGATTTCCAAAACGACTAAAAAGGCTCATTACAGTATGTACAGCCTTATCTCCAATTGCATGTACGGCAACCTGGATATCATTTTCATTTGCAAGACTTATTATATTATTCAATTCGTCTTTTTCCATTGTGAAAGAGGAAGGAAATCCATTTACTCTGTACATGGCAGCAGTTTGTGAGCCAAGTGAGCCATCCATGAAGCATTTTAGTGGGCCGAAGCGTAAGTTTTTATCACCCAATCCGGTATGTATTTTCTCATTAATGACATCCCCTAGTGAGTTCTTTTCAATGCCTTGATATATACGTATTTTTAAATCTTTATTTTTGTTTATATTATTTAAAAGCGGGTAGATAGAAAAATCAAAGTTTGTGGCGGAAACAATGCCTCTTTTTAACAGATACTTTTCTGCGTTTTTTACATCTTTTATAGATATTTGTCTTTCTTTTATGCTTTTAACGAGCTCGATAGCACGGTCTTTTAATATTCCAATAAATTTTCCTTTATTTTTTACTAACACATCACCTCTAATTCTTTTTAGAGCGATTTGTTTTTCTTTTAAAGCTGCTTTGTTTACAAAAACCGAATGCTCATCTTTACTCTGTATGAAAACTGGTTTTTTATTGTATTCAAAGAGTTTTTCCCATTCATTTCTGGAAAAATTATTGAAGTTAAGGTTGTAGATGTAGACAAAATTTTTGTCATTTCCTTCAATTAAACGTTTGACACATTGATAGCTTTTACAGTTAGTAGCATTCTCAGAGGAAAGGAGTAGCGCGATTTCTTTTATATGCACATGTGCGTCGTTAAAACCGGGGTACAAGAAACCATCATATTTTTTTTCCCGGACAAATGGAAATTGTTGTTTTATTAGATTTCTTTTGCCAATTACTTGTATTATCCCATTCTCCACAACAACTGAATAATCTTTTTTTTCTGTCTTGTTGATATAAATTGAATCAGCAGAAAAAATCGTTTTCATTGTCTTGTTAGAAGAAATTCTTCTTTGTTAATAATAAGTTTGACTTTTTTTACATTAGGCAACTCTGTGTATGAAAGCATGATTTGCTGTTTGATTTTGTCTATATTAAAGTTTACATCTTCGGGAATAGATATTTCCATAATAAGAGTAAAATTTTCTGTTCTGTAAGAAAGAAGTGTGCTATTTTCGGGTAAGTATGTATCAAATTCTGAAGAGTCTTTTAATAGGATAAACAGTGTTTCTATAGGATTTTGTGAGTTTATTGTTTTTACAACGGGCATAAAAAATTGTTCTTCTCCTTCTGTATAAACATAATATGGGATTATTGCTTCGCCTTCTTCAGTTAGTGCAAAAAAGCGTTTTATAGGGTGTGATATGTTAGTACTGCCAAAAAGAGTGGGAACAACCTTTCCGTCTATTAAAATCTGAACAGATGTAATATCCGGTAATTCTGTGAGCGTATTTACTATTGAAAGCACTGTGAGATATTCAGCATGAGATCCCAGTGGATGGTTAAGTATATCTAATGAGAAATCAATAGTGACAATGCCACCTGATTGAATATAAAAATCATTCAGTATGTCAATGTCTTCTGGAAAAGGAGAGCTGAGGCCTTTTAGTGACCCATAAAAAAGCTCTTGAAGAATTTCTTTTGTTAATGCAACTGGATCAGTTTTTGGGATTATCTCTCTTTTTTCAAGGAGAAGGTTGCCCCCATTTAGATTAGAGAAATACAGGAGCACTTCTTTTCCTTGTGGTAAAACTCCCGAATAGTGTGCAATAGGGTGATCAATTTGAATGTAATGATTAAAATAATCCTTCTTTTCATTATCTATTAAAATCTGAACTGATGTAATATCTGGCAATTCTGTGAGAGTGTTTACTAATCCATATACTCTTATGGCTTCTTTTCTGACACTGAGTGATGCGATTTTTGTAGCTGCTTCATTTAAATTTAACGTGCATACTCCATCCTCTATGTTTATCGATTTTACAACGGTATCGCTATTTAAAGGAGAGAATAGGTCGTTCTGTACAGGTGTTTTAAGTGTGTCTATTATTTTTATTACGGCGAGCGTATTGCTGCTGGGAATTTTGATTTCTTTTTCCGTTGGTATGAGTTCTTTTCCTATAGGGTCATAGTAGTAGAGTTTTACTATAGTTTTCTTACCCGTCGTTTTTAAACGAAGATTTAAATAAAGATAGGAACCTGTTAGAATGATTGCAACAAATAGAATCAGAGCAATTAAACGGACCACTGTTTTTTTATTCTTCATATTTTTATTGTACCTTTAAAATTATTTTTTAAAACATATTTTTTTAGAGAGTTATATTCTTAGGTAACAATGTTTTACATTTTTTTTAATTTCTTCACAAAATGCATGCATTTCTTCTTTAGAAAAAGCTTTTTCGTTTTTGAATTTTTCAGAAACTGTTTTATCATAATGTGCGTTTTGCAGATAGTATCGTTTTGCTCCTTTTATAAGCAGTCCAATTTTTCTGAAACTGTCTTTTGTATGAATTTTTTTTATCGCTGTGGTTCTGAATTCATAATCTGGAGCATATTGCATTATAATATTTATACTTTCACTGATTTTATTTGTATCTACTATTGTTCCGCAAACTTCCGAGTAGTTTTCAAGAGGCGCTTTTATATCCACAGCAAAGTAATCAACGAGTTGCTCGTCTATTAATTTCTTTATTATATCTGGATTTGAGCCATTTGAATCGATCTTGATAAGATACCCCATTTTTTTTATTTGTTTAATTGTTTTTAGCAGGCCTTCTTGCATAGTAGGTTCTCCTCCAGTTAATTCTACAGCTTCAAGTAAGCCCTTTCTTTTTTTTAAAAATGAAAGCACATTGCTAACGGGAATAGGTGGTTCAAAAAGGTGGGGTAATACGAGTTCGGGGTTGTGGCAATATGGACATCTGAAATTACACCCCTGAGTGAATATGATGGCGCATGTTTTGCCAGGATAGTCGATTAAGGAAAACTTATTAAATCCACCAATGCTTATTGTATTTTTTATCATTTTTTATTTGTTGTGAAATTCTTGTTGATAATATTTTGGGTTCCAGGTAGCAAACAAAAATATTTACAGCCAGAAAGTATAGGAATCCTCATTAACCCTCCTTTTTCAACATTTTACTATTTTTTCATTTTCTTGCAATAAATGTCTAATCATTTAAAATGATTACTTGGTGAGATATGATATGTATGGAATAATTGGGCTTGGAAATGTTGGAGAAGAATATAAAGGTACCAGGCATAATACTGGTTTTATGGTGATTGATGCTTTGGCATCTAAATGGAAAATTACACTAAAAAAAGTAAAATATTTTTCATTTTATAGCAAAGGAACAGTTAAACGAGGTAGAAATAAAGAAGCAGTTGCATTAGTGAAACCTATTACATATGTGAATCTTTCAGGGCTTGCTGTAAAGCCCTTTATTGATGATTTGATGCTTCCTACCTCTCATCTTATTATTATTCATGATGATCTTGATATTCCAATCGGGAAGTTTAAAATAAAAATAGGTGGGGGCCCCGGGGGTCATAAAGGCATTACTTCCGTTCTTTCGCTTGTCGACTCAAATTTTATCAGAATCAAGGTAGGAATAGGAAGGCCTCTAGTAAAAACTGAAACAGTAGATTATGTGCTTTCTCAGTTTAGTCTTGAAGAAAAAACCACAATGGACCAAGTTATAAACGATGTTACGGAAGCAGTTGAGTTGATTATTTTTGAAGGCATTGAGAAGGCACAAACAGTTTATAATAAATGAAATTTGAAGATCTATTTGAAAATTCTGAAAGGATTATTCAAACTTCAGACAAAGAAAAAATTTTTATCTCACCAGATTTTGGTGTATTAGTAAAAGCAATTATCAATAAACTAAAGGACGACAACATTATTATTATCACAAGAGATTTTGAAGATGCAAAATTACTTAGACGTATTGTTCCTGGCGGTTTACTAAATCCAGAATTTGGGTTGCATCCATTCGAAAACGGTTTTGTAGGTGAAGACAGAATTGCCAAAAAGATTGAATTTCTTAATTCATTTTACAAAAAAGAGGGAAGAAAAATTATTATTTCTTCTTTAAAAGGCCTGTTTGATCCTGTAATCCCAAAGAAATATGTTAAAGAACTCTATATTAAAAAAAATGGGAAAGTAAGTATTAGCAAACTTTCCCGTACTCTTGCCAATTTTGGTTACAGACGGACTTTAGAAGTAGCAGAACGTGGCGAATTTTCGGTAAAGGGCAATATTATTGATATCTATACGTTTACTCATGAAAAGCCCATTCGAGTACTTTATGGAGAAGAAGACAAAATAGAAGTACTAAAATTCTTTAACATAGAGACAAGGCGGTCAGAAAGCGTTCTTTCTTCTATTGAACTGTATCCTATTAATTATTTTCTTTTTCCTGAGGGAATATGGAAGAAGGCTTTCGAACGGGTGAAATTATGCTTAAGAAATAAGAAAAATGAATACTTAAAGGATTCAGTGATGGAAGATTTTGCTGCTTTAAGGGAAGGCGATACGGTAGGAATCAACTATTACTTCCAATTTTTTTCAAACAAAGGCATTGTCTCGTATCCATCTCTTATCGATGAAATTAATTGCTTCACAAAAATAATTTACAAAACAATTGATACTAAGAACTTTATGAGAGAAACAAAAGAAGTATATGAGAAGAGTGTAGACACAGGTGAAATCATTCCTCTTTCTTTAGATATAATTGGAAAAGGTTTAGAATCAATAGAAAAGGGGAAAATTGTGTATTTAAGTAAGTTTTCCGATTCCGGAAAATATGTTGAACTACCTATCAAACCTCTCTCAGAAAATTTTCTCGCACTTTCTTCTTTTAAAGATTTCATATTAAGTTATCTTGACGAAAAAAACATAATCATCATTACAGAGGAATATGAACGGGTAAAGGAATTAATCGATATTTATGAGATTTCGCCATCTAAATTAGAAAAACTGCAATTAATAGACGGGTACATGGAGCAGGGAATAGAAACCGAAAAAGTTTTGGTTTTGACTGATAAAGAATTGTTTCCGCACTATAAAATACGCAAATTGGCAAGGAAATTATTGTTTAGCGAAAAAATTGTGAGTGTTGAAGAATTAGAAACAGGCAATTATGTTGTTCATAAAGATTTTGGTATAGGAATATTCAAAGGACTTGTAAAACTTAAAATGGGAGACAGCGAAAGCGAATATCTCCTTATAGAGTATAGAGATGGCGAGAAATTATATGTTCCAATGGAAAGGATAGGTTTCGTCGAAAGATACATCGGAGACAGGCGAATTATTTCACTAAGTAAACTCCACGGTAAGGAATGGGGAAATATAAAGGAGAAAGCAAGAGAGAATGCGCAAAAACTTGCAAGGAAACTTTTGCAGGTGCAGGCTGAAAGGACTTTGAGAGGCGGATTTTCATTTAAGTCCTTTAGAGAGGAAGAGAAAATTTTAGATCTCTCTTTTCCTTATGAATTAACAGATGGCCAGGAGGTAGCGCTAACGGAAGTAATGTTAGATATGGAAGCAGATAAACCAATGGATAGGCTAGTATGCGGTGATGTTGGATATGGTAAGACTGAAATTGCAATAAGGGCTGCTTTTAAGGCCGTGATGAACGGAAAACAAGCGGTAGTGCTTGTGCCTACCACAATTCTTGCTATGCAGCACGGGAGAATTTTCAGGGAACGGCTTCATCTTTTTCCAATCGAGATTGATGTGCTCTCACGTTTTACGTCTAAAGAACATACGAATACAATATTAAAGAAATTGAAAGCAGGAACGCTGGATATATTAATTGGTACGCATCGAATTTTATCAAAAGATGTAAAACTCAAAAATTTGGGTTTGCTTATTGTTGATGAGGAACAGAAATTTGGCGTCCGGGACAAGGAAAAAATTAAAGAGCTTTGTGCAAATATCGATATTCTTACGCTTACCGCAACGCCAATTCCCCGCACATTGCATTCTTCTTTGATTAACCTGAGGTCTATCTCGCTCATCAATACTCCGCCTATGGGAAGGTTTCCTATAAAAACGTTTGTGATGCCTTTAAATTGGGAAGTTATCGTAAAAGCGATTCAGTTTGAGCTAAATAGAAAAGGGCAGGTGTTTTTTGTTCACAATAAAATTGAAAATATCTATGAGTTTACTGAGAAATTAAAAAATTTATTAAAAGATACTAGCGCAAGAATTAGCGTTGTGCACGGAAAAATGGACAAAGGGGACATTGAGCGGGTTATGCTTTTATTTTACCAGGGGAAAATAGATGTACTTGTTTCTACGACAATTATAGAAAACGGACTTGATATACCTACGGTGAATACATTAATTGTAGATACTGCCGAGAACTTTGGGCTTTCGCAGATGTATCAATTAAGAGGAAGAATAGGAAGGTCTCATATTAATGCATTTGCATATTTCTTTTTTACGAAAAATAAAAGCTTAAAAGCTGTCGCAGAAGAACGTCTGGAAACGATAAAGGAATTTGAAGGCAAGGGAGCAGGGATAAAAATTGCCATGAAAGACCTTGAGATAAGGGGAGCGGGGAACATGCTTGGAAAAGAACAACATGGACACATTGTATCTGTTGGTTATAATATGTATGTGAATTTACTTGATGAAGCAGTAGCAGAGCTTAAGGGTAAAAAAATAATTGAAACGAAAGACGTTTTAGTACGACTAAAGGAAAAATACTATATTCCTTCTAGATATATTTCAGTAAATAGTGAAAGAATGAATTACTATAGAAGAATTACTGGAGCAAAAGATTCATTAGAAATTAATAATATTCGAGAGGAGCTTGTTGATAGGTTTGGAAAAATTCCTCCTGAAGTGGAAAATTTATTGAAAATAGGTATTATAGAAGCTGACGCACGTGATATAGGTATAAAGGAAATATTCCAGGAAGGGAAGAGGGTATTCTTCAGTGTAGACAAAAAGAATACTCTTTCTTTGAAAAACGTTAAGATGTTTCTTGATAAAAGTAAAAAAGCGAGATTTGGAGAAGATTACCTTTCTTTTGAGACGGGAAAAGATATAATTGTAGAAGTGTTGAATGCACTAAATATACTTAGAGAGGAAAGAAATTATGCTAAATTGGATTATTAAAAACGAGATTGCTGTAGATTCGATGCCTTTAAAAAATAAGATGAAAGAAGCGCAGAGAGAAGGAGTTAAGGCAATCATTTTGCTTGCAAATGAACCTATACCTAAAGAATGGATTCCTTGCAATATAACACATAAATGCTTTTCTGCTGATATTTTTTTGCAGTCCGATCTAATTGAATTAAGAGAATTTTTTCTTTACTCTGGATTTTTGAAGCGAATAAGGTTCCCGTTTGTTATTTATTATGAAAACGATTTGCCTTCAGTATCTATGTTGGCCGCTCTCTATTTGGTATACAATGGGGAAAAAGTTGTAAACGCCATTAAAACGGTAGAGAGTAAAGTTATATTAAACTGGACGGATGAGCAGAAGGGTTTTATGTACAATATAGCAGATCATATAAAATTATTTTACTTAAATAAAAGAATGACCAAATTTTATGAGGCAGATATGCAGGTCCAGCTGCTGCGAAAGTTGTGCCCATGGGATAGAGAGCAAACACATAAATCGCTTATCCCTGAACTTATAGAGGAGCCGTTAGAACTTGTGCAGGCAATAAAAAAAGAATCCTTTTCCTCCATAACAGAGGAATTAGGGGATGTGCTGCTTCAAATTCTTTTACATAGCGTAATTGGGGAAGAAGAAGGAAAGTTTAGCCTGGATGAAGTTTTAGATGGACTTTTCGATAAGATGTATAGGAGACACCCGCATGTATTTGGTGAGAGCAGTGTAAAGCAAAGCAATGAAGTATTAAAACAGTGGGAAGCGATTAAAAAGATAGAGAAAAATGGTCGTTCCGTGGATATAGCTAAAGTACTTGCAGGTTTAATTTCTGCATTTGATATACAGGATGAAGCGCGGAAGCGCGGATTTGACTTTTCTCACATCGATCAAATTATGCAAAAAGTGAAGGAAGAGTTGGATGAAGTTAAAATGGAGATTGAGCAAGGGAGAGACCCGGCTAGTGAAATAGGGGATCTTCTTTTTTCTGTGGTGAATCTTTCCAGATTTTCGGATGTAGATCCTGCGCATGCTTTATTTCTTTCCATGGAAAAATTTAGGGAAAGATTTGAAAAAATTAGAGAAAAAACAGATAATAAGATAGAAAAATTTTCGGATAAACAACTTGGTGAAATTTGGGAGCAAATAAAAAAGGATGAACGAAGAGAAAAAAATTAGCGGTAAACAGTTAGTAAAGGAAACGGTCTATGCAATTCTTGCAGGTATTGCAGGTATTGTATTTGTTTCAATTATCACGCATAATTGGAATTTTATTTCAATGATAAGATCATTTAAAATTTCCTATCTTGTCTTTGCCTTTTTTTTAATGTTTTTTGATTGGATTATTGAAGCATATGTGATAAAAATTATTGCAGATGCACTTGAGTATAAGATAGTATTTAGGGATTGTTTGAATATATTTCTCATAGGAGGGTTTTTTTCTCGCATTACTCCTTTTGCTGGAGGGGGAGGAGAACCGTTTCAGATATTCTTACTTTCGCGAGATAATGCGGTAAAACCAGGGGATTCTACAGCCATTGTTGCTATTAAAACATTTATCGGGACATTCACACGGCTTTCTGTTTTTGCGCTTCTTCCAATGTGGATTGCTCTTACGAAAACACAATGGCATCTTTCTAAGACAACTAATAATTTGATAAATACGGGAATAATCCTTACTTTAATATTTTTTTTATTTTTTATTTTTTCTGTGTTTAAACCACATGTTGTTGAAAAATGGATAGAAAATTTATCGAGGAAAAAGTTTTTTAGTAGAATCATTCCCAAGGCGAAAGTGGAAAATTCCATAGAGCAGATGAGAAAGATAGTTATAGATTTTGAAACAGCACGCAACAAAATGTTTAAATCGCGAAAAGTATATATATTACATGCTTTTATATTAAGCTTTGTATCCTGGGGTTTGGTGCTATTTACTCCAGTGATCCTCCTTAGGGGCTTAGGTGTGCAATCTCCTTGGCCACAAATTGTTATTACAGCTCTCATTTTTTTTATTGCCTCAGCTTATATACCCACACCGGGTGGGAGTGGCACTGCAGAGATAGGAATTTTGGCTCTATTTGCAGGGCTTATTCCGCAACCGCTTATTGGTGTGTTTGTTATTGTTTGGAGAGTATTTTCTCATTATTTGCTAATTATTTTTGGTGGGGTAACAACTTGGATCAATCTTTCTAAAAAGAAAAAATCTAAACCCCACTAAACAATCTATCTCCTAAAAAGTTTGGAAGATGAGCTTTAATTATTTTTTTATAAACTGCTTCTATGTTATATTGAAAACGTACAATTTCCATAGTGTTGTAAGAAGTATCATAGATTGCAAAGGCGCCTTCGGGATTTCCATCTCTTGGTTGTCCTACACTTCCGACATTAATGAGGTATTGATTGTCTTTTTGTAGTATAAACTTACAACCTTCTATACAAGAATAATAACTTATTTTTTTATTTTTAGTTTGTATAAAATAACCTGCAACATGCGAATGGCCGAAAAATCCAATTTGGGTTTTGATGTCTGTAAAGTTTTTTACTGCGTCTTGTGCGGTTATTAGATATTCAAAAGGGTTTTTCTCATCAAATGTTCCATGAAAAATAGTAAAATTATCTTGCTCTGAAAAAAAGGGAAGATTTCGAAGAAAAGTTTTTGAATTTTTGGAAAGCTTTTTTCTTGTCCATCTGATAGCAAGGCGTGCGTAAGTATTAAAAGATTGTTCTTCATTTATACAATTTATGGCATAATCATGGTTTCCTATAACTGAATGAATATGGAGTTCTTTAAGTATTGTTATGCATTCTTCAGGATCAGGCCCGTATCCCACAATGTCTCCACAACATATGATTGATTCAACGCCTTTATCTTTCATTTTACCGATTACAGCGTTAAGGGCTTCCACATTGCTATGTATATCTGAAATAATTCCATATTTCATGTTGTTGTATTATGTAAAATGTTTATCCTCCTTTTTCAGAATTATATCATTTCTTTTGTAATTTCATATATTTTTATATAAATAAAATAGACCGGGTATATTAAAAACCCCGGTCTATTTTATGATGATTAATTTAAAATTAAGATTTCTTTGTGAATTCTGTCTTTCCACCCTTTTTAACAAAATGACAGGCTGTGAAGTGACCACTTCCTATGTCAACTAATTGAGGCATTTTTTCTGCACAGATATCTTTTGCATATATACAGCGAGTTCTGAATACGCACCCTGAAGGTGGATTTATTGGCGAAGGAATATCGCCTGCCAGGATAATTCTTTCCTTTTTAATTTCAGGGTCAGGAATTGGTATTGCAGAGAGCAAAGCCTGTGTATACGGGTGCAGTGGATTATTAAATAATTCTTGTGTATTCGCTATTTCCATAAGCTTTCCGAGGTACATAACCCCAATTCTATCGGAAACATGCCTTACTACAGCTAGGTTGTGCGCAATAAATAAATATGTAAGGGAAAGTTTTTGTTGAAGATCCATTAACAGATTCAGCACTTGAGATTGGATGGATGCATCCAGTGCTGAAACTGGCTCATCTGCAACAATGAATTTTGGATTAAGCACAATAGCTCTTGCTATACCTATCCTTTGTCTTTGCCCTCCAGAAAATTCATGCGGGTATCTACGTAAATATTCCGGGCGTAACCCCACAACTTTCATTGTTTCTATTGCTTTTTCCTCCTGTTCTTTTTTATTTCCTACGCGATGTACAAACAATGGTTCCCTAATAATTTCTCCGACTGGAAGACGAGGATTTAATGAACCATATGGATCTTGAAATATGATTTGCATGTCTCTTCTTAAGGGTCTCATTTCTGATGCAGAATAGTTTGTTATATCTATGTCTTCTGCAATAATTTGTCCAGCTGTGGGTTCTAAAAGCTTTAAGATGGTCTTTCCAGTAGTGGTTTTACCACTCCCACTTTCTCCTACAAGGGAAAATGTTTCTCCTTCGAAAATATTAAACGATATATCGTCAACAGCTTTAACCCAGGCGATTGGTTTACTGAAAACACCACCTACAACAGGGAAGTATTTTTTTAGATTTTTAACCTCCAATATTGATTTCTTCATTTTTTCGATACCTCCTTGGCGTTTTCTATGGGGTTGAAACATCTTACCAAATGGCCTGGTTTAATTTCTTTAAGTTCCGGCATTTGTTTCCTGCAAATGTCTGTCGCAAATGGACATCTTGGATGAAAATAGCATCCTTTTGGCATGTTATGTGGGCTTGGTATCATTCCTTCAATTGCAAGTAGTGGTTGTTTTGTTTTTTTGGTGATTAAGCTTGGTATGGATTTCAGAAGCCCATATGTGTAAGGGTGTCTCGGATCTTTAAATATATTTTTTACAGATGAGTATTCTACAATTTTTCCCATATAAGCTACTGCGACGGTATCTGCCATTTCAGCAACAAGTGCAAGGTCATGTGTGATAAAAAGAATAGCTGCTTCAATTTTTTTCTGCAAATCTTTCATTAGTTCCAGAATTTGTGCTTGAATTGTTACGTCCAGTGCAGTTGTTGCTTCATCAGAAATAAGGAGGTCTGGATTACAAGACAGCGCCATAGCAATCATTGCTCTTTGTCTCATTCCGCCGCTCATCTCATGCGGGTATTCATTGAATCGTTTTTCCGGATCAGGGATACCTACGAGTTCAAGCATTTTTACTGTTTTCTTTTTCGCTTCTTCCTCATTTACATCCTGGTGTATAAGAATTGCTTCCATAACCTGATTTCCGATAGTATATACGGGATTCAATGCGGTCATTGGCTCCTGAAATATCATTGCTATTTCTGAACCTCTGATTTTTCTCATTTCTTCTTCACTTTTTTTAAGAAGGTCTTCTCCTTTAAATATTACTTCTCCTCCCGCGTTTTTACCGGGTTGATCAACTAATCTAAGAATTGAAAGTGATGCTACGCTTTTGCCGCACCCACTTTCCCCTACGAGACCCAAAACTTCGCTTTTATGAAGCTTTAGATTTATACCATCAACTGCTTTTACTATTCCAGTGTCCGTGTAGAAGTATGTTTTTAAGTCTTTTATTTCTAATAAAAGTTCTTTTTTCATTTTTCTCTCTCCTACCTATAAAGTTTCGGGTCCAATGCATCACGCAGACCATCACCTATAAAGTTAAACGAAAGAACTGTCAAGAAGATCATTATACCTGGCCATATAACTAAACGAGGAGCTAAGAAGATATCTTGTTGGGAGTTAGTTAGCATGTTACCCCACGTGGGCGTACTGGGAGGAACACCTAACCCAAGAAAACTTAAGCCGGCTTCAGATAAAATAGCACCTCCAACAGTCAGTGTCATAGAAACTAAAATAGGGGCCATTGTATTTGGTAAAAGATGTCTGAAAATAATCCTGGCATTACTTACGCCTATAGCTTTAGCAGCCTCAGTATATTCATTTTCCTTTAAAGATAAATACATTCCTCTAACAATCCTTGCATTTGTCATCCATCCTAAGAAGGAAAAAACTAGAATAATATTAAGAACTCCTTGTCCCATTAATTTTGCAAGAGCCATATAAATTGGAAAGGCGGGAACTGAGAGAAAAGCATCTGTAATTCTCATTAAAATATTGTCGGCTAGTCCTCCATAATATCCTGCAACAGCACCAACTATAATTCCGAAAATAGCAGGGATAATGGCAGCTGAAAAACCAACAATCAAAGAAATTCTTCCTCCATACATCAATCTCGTAAAAAGGTCGTGTCCCATGCTATCAGTACCTAATAAATATTGAGAATTCGGAGAACCATACAAGTAAGAAAAGTCGCTAAAAGTAGATCCGTACTCGAAAAACAAAGGGACAATAAAACTAAAAATTACAATTGATCCAACAGATATTAATCCAATGATTGCTAATTTATGCTTCAAAAATCTTTTAGTGACTCTTGAAAGATAACTTTCTGGTTTTGATTCGGTAAATTGTACTTCAGTTCTTAATGTGCTCATTAAATCCTCCTTAACTATACCTTATTCGTGGATCTGCTATAGCATAAAGTAAATCTGCCCCAAAATTACAAATTACAACAAGAATAGCGAGCACCATTAAAGTACCCATAGCTAAAAATGTATCAGAATTTATTATTGCAGTGTAAAGCAACCTTCCGACGCCAAACATTGAAAAAACAGTTTCTGTTAGAACAGCACCTCCAAACAACATCGGAATAGAGAGCATAAGGAGGGTTATCACTGGAATTAAAGCGTTTCTTAATGCATGTTTATATATTACTGTTCTTTCAGGCAAGCCCTTGGCACGTGCTGTTCTGACATAATCTTGCCTAAGAACCTCCAGCATAGATGATCTTGTATACCGCGTCCAAGACGCCATTCCTTGCAAACCTAAAGCTATTGCAGGCAGAATAAGATATTTAAGGTGATCTAAAGATCTCATGAAAAAATTAGCCGTATCCATTCCTACTGAAGAATACCCACCAATTGGTAGCCATCCAAGTTTTACTCCAAATAAAAGCATTAACATTAGACCAAACCAAAAAATAGGCATTGCCATTCCGAAAAAAGCAAGGGCAGTGGCAACATAATCGAGAAAAGAATATTGCTTCAGTGCTGAATATATACCGACCGGGATGGATACAATCAACGAGAGTAGAAATGAAAGTCCCATTAGTGATAGAGTGACAGGCAGTCTGCTTTTGATAAGTTGTATAACAGGATCATGGTATTCTCTTGAATATCCCCATTGTCCCATGACAAAGGCTTTTAACCAATAAAAGTATCTCGCCAGCAAAGGCTTATCCATGCCATAAATCCTTTCTAATTTTTTAATTATCTCAGGAGTAATTCTTGGATTGCCAGCAACAAGTGATCTCAGGCTGTTCCCTGTCAGAGAAAGCACCATGAAGATAAAAAATGAAATTATTAGCATGAGTGGTATTAATTGTAGCATTCTTCTAGTTATGTAAGTTCTCACTTTATCCTCCGTTATGAAAAGATTTTAAAAATACCAGCGGACTATGAAAGTCCGCTGGTATTCAAGATAATTTTTTTTGGTTCTAATTATTCTTTATAAACAAACGGGAAATCTGATGTCCAGGTTTTATAAGGAAATGGTTTGTAGGATTTTACGCTGGTAGATATATAAGTATGGTCTACCCAGGTAACCAGGAAAAGAGCAGGAAGTTGATCTGTCCAAACTTTCATTGCTATTTTCAAATTCGGGATTAATTTACTCATTTGCACAGTACTGTTTGCAGCCGAAATTGCCGCATCGTATTCAGAATTACTCCATCTGCTGTAGTTACCAGTATTATAATCATTTTCTGCTGTAGGAATTTCGCTTGTGTGGTAAATTTGAATTGCTCCTGAAGTAAGATCAAACGGCGAGCCGCCTCCCCATGCAAAAACAGTAGCCTGGAAATTACCCATAGGAACTGTTTCTGTCATCGCAACGCCCCAGGAAATTGACTTTGTCGTTATACCAACACCTATTTTTTTCCACTGCTTAGTTAATACTTCTGCGGTTTGTGCTCTGGCTGGTTTTTCTGGAGAAATAGTAAATTCAATTACAAGTTTTTCTCCGTTTTTATATCTATAGCCGTCTGTTCCTAATACCCATCCTGCTTCATCTAACAGTTCATTTGCTCTATCGGGATTATATGGATACATTGTTACTAATGAGGGATTCCAAACTGCTAAGTTATCAAACCAATCATAAGCAGGAGTAAAGGTTCCAAGATAAACAACTTTACTAATCTCGTCTCTGTCTGTAGCATAAGCTAAGGCTTTTCTTACCCTTAAATCAGATAAGACTGGATCCTGTGTATTCCAGGTTATTTGTTCACGGTATGTCGAAGGCACATACTCTACATGTATGCTATCTCCCATTTTTTCTTTTATCATGCTAGCTTGTGCAGCTGAAGAACCAGTATTAACGGCAATATCAACACTTTTAGCAAGTAAATTAGCCATAATTGTATTAGTATTTGGGATTACATACTGAATGATTTTCTTTGATACAGGTTCTCCATAGTACCAATTAGGGTTAGCCTCAAACTCAAGTCTTTCACCTTTCATCCATTTTGTTAGTACATATGGGCCATGTCCGACTGGATTATCCCAATAAGGATCATTTGCTAATGCTCCGGGATTTTGTTCAAATCTTTCGCGAAGAATATGTTCAGGATACATCAAAGTCATAACATAATATGGCTCCAAATCCGCTTCTTTAAAGTAATAAGTAATAGTGTAATCATCGGGTGTTTCTATTTTCTCTACCTTTAAATCTACAACATTGTAGGTAATAGGAACGTCAGGATGAGTTCTTACTTCCCATCCAAATTTTGCATCTGCTGAGGTAATTGGGTGACCATCAGCCCATTTAAGGCCTTTCCTGAGCCTGAAGGTGACTTTCATTGTTTCAACACCATCTACTTCGTTAACTACCCATAAACCGTTTTCCTGAGAAGGAACCTCTCTAATCATGCTGGGATACAAAACTGCTGGGTTTTCGTCTAATCCAATCGCTCCATCGAAAATAAGTGCCGTAGAATCAACACCTACTGCAAAATTTGCAAACTCTTGACCTGCAAGGTCGCCTGGTTCTTGAGATTCGGCAAAAGTCAGAACTGGTGTATCTTTTGGGGGGACAATCAACATATATACACTATTTGCACATTCAGCTCGAGTAGCACTTTTAATAGGTGCTATTAATCTCCCTTTTCTATAATTTAACATTTGAATTGTGGGTTGATAAGCCAAAGTTACGGCGCCATAGGCCCACTTTGCAACTTTTTGTTCATCATTAGCCATTGCTATCGGCTGTTCTAGAGTTGCATTTAAACTTAAAGATTCGCTTTCTTTGCCGATAACCCTAATCCCGAGAACAGCTAGTTCTTGTCTTGTGATATTTCTTGTTGGACCAAAGGTACCATCCGGATAGCCTAGTATGTATCCTGCTTTTGCTGCTGCCTCTACATAACCATACGACCAGCGGCTTTTTGAAACATCCGGGAATGTGGGCGTGGAAGGACTATAAAGACTAAGGTCTTTTGCCACAACAATCATTTTTGCAAATTGCTCACGTGTTACAGGATCTTCCGGCTTAAATGTTCCATCCGGGAAACCTACTATTACTTCTTGTGCAACAAGGTAGTCAATATGTTCTTTTGCCCAGTAATCTGTTGGAATATCCGGGAAACCTGCTGCGGTCGTTAAAGCCGGCCTTACCGCAAAGAAGACCAACACCATCATTACTGCAAGTGTTAAAGCTAATACTTTTTTCATACTTTTTCCTCCTTTAAGATTTGTTTTTTCTTACTTCTTTTTACATTCTTTTTACATTCTTTGCCTGTTTTCACCTCCTCAAATGAAATTATCGAAACATCATTTGGTTTAATGACCAATAAAGGGTAGCATAATTTTCTTTATTTTGCAAAATTTCAATGCTTTGCTTATTTATTTTTTTACCTTCTACTTTTACTATATCATTGTTTTTTATTACAACTGGGTTTATAATTTGTTTTGGTGTTTTTAATCCTGTAAAGCTTGCTATAACAAGCAGCACCGAGGCGAATCCAATGGCAAATCTTGTAAACCTTGTTTTTTTCAGCTTTCTTAGTTCGTTATTTACTAATTTGTCTCTTTTGAGTTGAGATAAAAGTGTTTCTTCGAGATTATTGCGAAAATTGTTATCAGGAGCTTCGTCTCCCTTTTTGAGAAATAGTGCAATATCAGCCATGGATAAAAGATCCACATCATTATTTAGCTCTTTATAGCTTGGAGATTTCTCTTCCATTAGGTTCTCTATAAAGTTTGAAATGCTTTGTTCTTTTTCCTTATTGATTTGCATTTTTTATTCTCTCCTTAACTCTTTCTTTTAAGGTGCTCAATGCTCTAAATTGCATTACCTTTATAGCCCCTTCATTTTTCCCGAGTGTTGCAGCAATTTCGCGAATACATTTTTTCTTAAAGAACCTTAATTTAATAATTTCTTGATACTGTTTTGGAATTTTCTGCAACTCTTCGTTAATTATTTCTTCTATTTCCTTTCTCTCTATCATAATGTATGGGTCATCAATTGGCGGAAGCAGCACATTTCCCCATTTTTCTTCAAGTGGAAGAATTTCTATCCCTGCATTTTTTCTAAACAGATCTCTTATAGTGTTTCGCTCTATGCTGTATACCCAAATATCTAATCCTTCGTTCATCCTGCTTTCATATGTATTTAAATGTTTAAAAATTTTAAAAAATGTTTCTGACGTAATATCCTCAGCTTGCTCCCTGTTTTGTAATTTCCTATAAGCATACTTATATATTTTAGGGAAAAACATTTTATAAAATTCTCTAAATGCTTTTTCATCTCCTGAAACAATTTTCTTAACAAAAATAATTTCTTCTCTTTTTTCCAATTCCTCACCTATATAAACGTAATTTTTTAAAAAAGGTTACACTTTCTCATTTTCCCGTTTCGTTTATAATTTCTCCTTCTCTCACTATATGTGGTGTTCTTACAACGGTGATAGCGTTTCGGGTGTCCGGTATTTCTGCAACGATTTTTTCTGCATCTCTATAAATGTGTGTTTCCATAAATTGTACTTTTTCCCCGGTCAATACATAGATACCTGTTTCCCCGTCTTTCTGTACTATATCTTTCTCTCCAATAATTATTCCATTTGTCTTGGTATATTGTACCAAAAAAATATTTTTGTTCAATATTGACTCCAAATAGTCATATACTTTGCATACAACAAATTTGTTTCCTCTGAAAATAATGTTTCCCTCTATAAGTATATTATTTTGGAATTGGTCGAAGTATAGCGTATTTATATCCTCAGGAATATTTATATTTTCAAGATACAGATACGCAAATTCATTTGGAATAATTGTCGCAGCTATTTCTCCGTAATGTATAAATTCTCCAGGATAGATTGTATCAAGTTCATTTTTATTTATTGGATTATTCTTTAAATCTGGCGGAAAATCAAAATCATAATTTTCATATCGAGCCCATTGCAAGATCCCTTTTCCGGGAGATAATAAATCTACTACAATTTCTTTATCTTTAATTTTCCCTATGACTTCGTTTTTAGTAACAAATATCCCATCTTCTATAATTGGTTCTAATATTCCATCTATTTGTGCAAAAGCAGGCTTCATATCGAACAATACGAACCCTTCAGCCCTGATCTTTAACCAGATGGTTTGTACTTTGATATTTTCTGCTTGAATATGAGAAGTTTTGGAATAAGCAAGAATATTGCTTCCAGCAGAGACAATGAGAATTATAGACAAAAGACATAAGGAAATATTTACAAGTAATTTTATTCCCGATAGCTGATTCATTTATTCAGTTGTTTTCTTTCTTCTTATAAATGCAGGAGTTTCAAAATTACCTATATCGATACTTTCGCTATCAATATTAAGTACTTTCATTTTTTTACTTATTTGAGCAGATTTGTCAAAACCAGCGGCAATTACAGAAATATAGATCTCATCTGTAAGTGATTCGTCTATTGCTGTACCAAAGATTATATTTGCATCAGGAGAAGCCGATTCGGTTATTACTTTTGTGGCTTCATCTACTTCAAACAGTGTGAGGTCTTTGCCTCCCGTGATGTTGTAGAGAACTCTGTCTGCTCCAGTCAAAGAAAATTCCAATAGTGGGCTTTTTATTGCTGCTCTTGCAGCTTCTGTTGCTCTATTTTCTCCATGCCCGTTTCCCATGCCGAGCCATGCTGTTCCGGCATCTTTAAGTGTTGTTTTAACATCTGCAAAGTCTACATTGACCAGACCTGGCATTGTAATAAGATCTGAGATGCTTCTTACTGCATGATACAATATATTATCTGCTAATTTGAAGGCGTCGTTGATCGTAGTTTTTTTATCCACGAGTTTTAATAATCTGTCGTTTGATATTGTTATGACAGTGTCTACCCCCGGTGTAAGCTCTTTTATTCCATTTTCTGCAACTTCCATTCTTTTTCTTCCTTCAAATTTAAAGGGTTTTGTTACTATTGCTATTGTGAGGATGTTCATTTCTTTTGCAATGGATGCTATAATAGGGGAAGCCCCAGTACCAGTACCTCCGCCCATACCAGCTGTGACAAATACAAGATCGGTACCCTCTAAAATTTTTTTAAGCTCTTCCTTGCTTTCCTCCGCAGATATCTTTCCTATTTCAGGATAAGAACCTGCACCCAATCCTCCCGTTGTTCTTGCGCCTATCTGCACTTTTTTTTCTGCTTTGTTTAATGCAAGTACCTGTACATCAGTGTTTATTGCGATAAATTCTACTCCTTTTATTCCTTCATCCATCATTCTATTTATGGCATTGCTTCCTCCGCCACCAATACCTATTACACGAATTTTTGCTTGGGCGCTTACCCACGGATCTAGCATTATTATCAGCCTCCTTTATTAACCAAATATATCTTTTATCCAAGATAAATGTTTTAAAAAGTCCATCTTCTTGTGTTTTGCCATCTCGTTTTCTATTGCAAACTTTATGAGACCTACGCTAGTGGAATATGCAGGGCTGTGTAGAAATTCTGCAATTGCAAAATTTCCATCTGGATAACCAATTCTAGCAGGAATTTCAATAATTTCACTTGCTCTTTCAACAAAATTTTTAAGTAGAGAGCATCCTCCAGTAATAACAATACCGGCAGGAATATTATTCCAGTATCCTGACTTCATCAATTCCAAGCGTATACCTTCCAATATTTCATCGGATCTTGAAGTAATGATATTTCCAATAAAATCTATAGACACTTTTCTTTTTTCGGTGCTACCAAATTTATCTATTTCTATTTCACCTGTTGGGTTATTATTCTCTGTCTCAACAAAACCATGATTTTTTTTAATTGATTCTGCTTCCTCTAAAGGTATCCTCAATCCGTATGCAATATCTTTTGTAATATATTCTCCCCCAATTGGCAGTACTGAGGTATGAGCAATATTCCCGTTTGCAAAAATTGCAAGATCACCTGTACCTGCACCAATATCCAGTAGAGCAACACCCAATTCCTTTTCTTCTTCATTAATTATTGCACATGATGATGCAAGGGATTGGAGCACAAATCCGTTTAACTCGAGATCTGCCATGCGAATGCATTTTTTAATGTTGTGGAGCGACGTTGTAGAACCCGTTATAATATGTACTTCTTCTTCTAATTTTATACCCGACATACCAATCGGGTTTCTTATTCCATCTTGGCCATCAATAATAAACTGTCTTGGTAATACATGGACAATGTCCTGATTTGGTTGAAGTAAAAGTACTTTTGCAGATTCTTCTACTCGTCTTATATCTTCTTTTGTTATTTCTCTTCCTTCTTTTGATATGACAATTATGCCTTTATTGTTTAGCGAATATACATGATTTCCGCTTATAGAGACGTAAACAGGCGTAGCTTTTTTGCCAGCCATTGTTTCAGCCTGTTTCTTGGCTGCTGTAATGGCTTCGGCAGCTTTGTTCAAATCTGTTACTATTCCTTTATTTATACTTCTACTGGGAACTGACCCTACGCCAATAATGGAAGGACGTTCATCCGTCACTTCAGCTATGAGAAATTTTATAGTGCTGCTTCCTAAGTCAAGTGCAGAAATAATTTTTTCGTTCACTTTTCCCTCCATTTAATTATAGCTTGTTCTTTGTATTGCAAATTTATTTCTTTTATTTTATATATTTCCTCATTGAATAATTCTATTACTTTTTTATATTCTTGCAACTTTTTTTTATAATCTCCTTTTTCCATTATAACAAGGATTTTATTTTTATCATAAAATGCAATCATTTTATTTTCTACAGAAAATTTATCCACTGTATCAAGTATATTCAAATCGTTTAGATTAACAAACAACAAGATGAAATTTTCATTCCAACTTTTGCTTGTGAAATCAGCAAAAAAGTTATTTTCTAACTCCTCTTTTTTGTTTATAATATGTCCTTTGGATGAGATTGCAAAATCTCTATCTGAAAAATGGATAGTACCAAATATTGTTTCATTATAAAATACGTCAACACTGAGGAGCTTCCTGTGAATTTCTGCCGGGATTTTTAACTGATATACAGAATATAAGATACCTACTTTTTTAAATATATCATCAAGATCGATCTCTATGTTACTATAAACCCGTATGCGCTCTGCCGGGAGAAGTGGGGACAGGAGTATAAGTAAGAGGATAACAGTTATAATTAAAAGGATGAGTTTTTTCATTTACCTCTTTTTAATGCTTCTTTAACGATGTAGGCAGTGAGATTGTCAAAGGTTATTCCGTCCGCTTTTGCAGCATCTGGAACTAAACTTGTTTCAGTAAATCCAGGTATCGTGTTTGCTTCCAGGGCGAATGGTATATTGTTTGCAACAATAAAGTCTATTCTTGCGAAATCTCTAAGGCCAAATTCTTCGTAGATTAATATAGCATTTCTTTTTGCTTTGTCGTATATATTTTTAGGAATTCGTGCTGGAATGATGTGGCGTGACATTCCGGGTACATACTTTGATTCGTAATCATAGAATTCATTTTCTGGTGCAATTTCGATAATTGGAAGCACTTTAATATTGTTCCCGTTTCCTATAATTGATACGGTAATTTCTTTTCCATCGAGAAATTCCTCTATAATGACAGTATCGCTAAATGCGAATGCTTTATCTAATCCTTTTTTAAAGGTTTTTTCATCGTTTACTATGCTTATGCCTATTGTAGAACCTTGGTCAACTGGTTTTACAACGAGCTTATTGCTTCTTAGGTAATGTGCAATTTCTTTGAATAGGACTTTTTCTTTCTTCTTGATTGGATAGTAGTTGGCCGTTTCGATTTTTTGAGCTGTCAAAAGTTGCTTTGTTATAAGCTTATTCATGCAGATGGCACTGGCAAGTACGTTAGAGCCAGTATATGGTATATTTGCTATTTCAAGAGCTCCTTGTACAGTTCCATCTTCTCCATATTTTCCGTGTAGTGCAACAAAAACAACGTCAGGGGCAAAATTCTCTAAAATCTTCTCTAATTTGCCTTTGAAATCAAATGTTTTTACAATAAATCCATTTTTTTTAAGGCTTTTAGCAATTGCTTTTCCACTTCCAATAGATACTTCTCTTTCTTCTGAAAAGCCACCATATAAAACTAGTATTTTTTTATTCATTTTAGCTTCTAAAATTGCCTGCAAGTTTTATTTCGAGCTCCAGGACAAGATCTTTTTTTCTGTGCACTTGTTGTTGTGCCTTCCTTATCAGATGTATTACATCTGATGCTGTTGCTTTTCCTAGATTGATTATAAAATTTGCATGCATATCCGATATCATTGCATCTCCTACTCTTAGACCTTTACAATTTGTTTCTTCCAATACTTTGCCGGCATATGTCGTAGGCGGATTTTTGAATATGCTACCTGCACATGGATAATCTAGAGGTTGGTGCTCTTTCTTTATCTTACTGAATATTTCCACTTTTTTTCTGATTTCTACTGGATCTTGATTTTCTAAAACTAAGAATGCGTCCAGAAGAATTAGTGGTTCGTTTTGTAAGATACTGTACCTATAGTTAAATTTTAGGTCATCATGGTACAGCTTGTATATCTTTCCATTCATTCCAATTACAGTGACGTATTTTATGAATTTACTTATAAAGTGAGAATTACTGCCGGCATTCATTACAATAGATCCACCAATTACACCTGGAATCTTGGCTGCGAATTCTATTCCTCCAAGTCCTTTCTCCATTGATTTATTAATTAATTCTTGCAGGGATATCCCTCCCTGTGTAATGATTGTATTTCTATCGAATTGAATATTTTTCATTTTATTGGCGATTTGGATTACTACTCCATCTATTCCATTATCCGAAACAAGCAGATTTGTTCCATTTCCTACTGCCATTATGGGTAGTTTGTTCTTCTTTGCCCATTCAATAATATTTTTTATATCTTCAAAATTTTCTGGTTTGCAAAAGATTTGTGCTGGCCCTCCGATATGAAAAGAGGTATGGTTTGCCATTGGTTCGTTTTCAATCACTTCACTCTTCACTACTTCACGAAGTTTATCAATGCTTCTTCTCACATGTTACTCCTTTTAAAAATCTTATTAAAAAAGGAGAAAAATTTTCTATATCTCCTGGTCCTAATAATACTATTAAATCATTTCTTTTCAAGATTTTTCTCAATATCCGTGTTACATCCTCCAATTGTTTCCCATAGTATACTTCTTTTTTTTCATTTTTTTCTTTAATCCATTTATTTATTACACTGCCATTAATACCTTTTATGGGGGCTTCAAAAGCAGGATAAATATCTGTAGATATGATAATGTCGGCATAGTGAAACGGTTTGGCAATGTTTTGCTTGAGTTCATTTACTCTGCTATATCTGTGAGGTTGGAATACTGCGATGATTCTTTTGCTTGGGAAATGTTTTTTTATTGCATTAAGCGTTGATTCAATTTCTGTTGGATGGTCAGCATGGTCGTCAATTACGGTAATACCCCCTATTTCTCCTCTTATTTTCATTCTTCTGTTTGGCATGGAAAAACTTTTTAAAGAGGTTAATGTGTCTTTAATTTTTATTCCAGAAAGATGTGCAACAGAAATTGCAGCAAGTACGTTGAGTACGTTTTTATCTCCGTAAGAAGGGAGAAATCCTTTTCCTATAAATTTTCTTAAGTAAAACAGATCGAATTCTGTTTCTGATGCAGAATATTTGATGTTTGTTGCAAAAATATTTGCTTTTTTGTTCTTTATACTGTAAAAGAATGTGTTTGTATCTGAGAGGTTTGCAATAGAAAAGACATTTTTGTCGTCTCCGCATATTACCTTTTTTTCTGACTTATCTTGAAGTGTTTTGAATGCTTGCTTTAAATTTTTGAAGCTATTTTGGTATGCTCCAAGATGATCCTTGTCGATATTTGTTATTACAAGGATTTTAGGTTTGAAAAAAAGAAAAGATCTGTCACTTTCATCCGATTCGATAACAAATAATTTCGCAGTTTTATCAAATGAATCAAATTTTTCTTCTCCTCCACCTATATAGACGTTGGTTTTTTTGCCGTTTTCTTTTAAAATATGCCCAATAAGTGCCGTTGTAGTTGTTTTACCATGAGTGCCTGATACTACTATGGTTTTAAATTTTTTTGTAATTTCGGCAAGCGCTTCTCCCCTTTTCTTAATTGTAATGCCTAATTTTTTTGCTTGAATTAATTCCTCATTTGAAGAAGGTATTGCTGAAGAGTAAATTACAAGATCAATACTTTTATTTATGTTGTTTTTATTGTGACCTATGTAAATATTAATTCCTTTATTTTGCAATTTTTCTGTTTTTCTGTTGCTTTTTATGTCTGAACCAAAAACTTTATTACCGAAATCTTTGAGTAAAAGTGCAAGCTTGTTCATTCCTGCACCACCAATGCCTATAAGAAATATTTTACTCATTTATTTTGCTCCTAACTTCATCGTATATAAGTTCTTCACTATTCTCTGGGAATATTCCTTCCGTATTATTTTTCATTGTTTTTATTTTATCGGGATGTGTGAGATAGTAAATGATTTTATTCAGCAGCATGTTCTCTGATAGTTCTGATTCTTTTATAAGCTCTATGCATCTTTTGCTTTTAAGAAAAAGTGCATTTTTTTCTTGATGATTGTCTCTGGCGTGTGGGTATGGTATGATAATTCCCGGAACTCCCTTTCTCGTTAATTCAGTAAGAGTCATTGCTCCAGCTCTTGATACTGCAAAATTGGCTGCTCCAATGGCATATTCTACCTCTTCTAAATATGGTATTATTTTTACTCTTGGTGGAAGAGCTTTATTTTTTTTAGTTATAACATGGTAATCTCGTTCTCCTGTTATAAATATGATTTGAATATTTCTATTCTTAAATAAAAGTTTTTTTATGATATTTGAAAATATGTTGTTTATTTTTTTTGCTCCTCCGCTTCCTCCAAGAACGAGGAGTGTAGGTTTATCGTCAAACTTGAAGAAATTTAATGCATCTTTTCTTTTTATGTTAACAATTTTCTTTCTTATAGGATTGCCGGTAAAAACTGTTTTTCTTCCGTCAAAGAAGCCATAAATATCAGGGAATCCCATAAAGATCGTCTTGCTTTTTTTTGCAAATAGTCTATTAGCACGGCCTGGTACAATGTTTTGTTCATAAAGAAATACGGGTATATTTTTTGTTATTGCCGCAAAGACTATGGGTGCTGAAACATATCCGCCAGCTCCAATTACTGCATCAATATTTTCTTCTCTTAATGTGTGATATGCCTCTTTAATTCCTATACTTGCTTTGTGCACAAATTTTGAAAACTTTTTTGGACTAAATTCTAACGCAGCAGATTCTATTGTTCTTGTATAAAGTTTGTGTGTTTTATATATATTTTCTTCTTTACTGTTTTTTCTTCCAACGAGAACAACTTTATCTCCGTTTTTTATAAATGTTTTTGCGATTGAAATAACTGGATAAATATGACCTCCCGTTCCTCCGCCTGCAATAAGTATTTTCATTTCATTCACCACTCTTTTTCGCTATGTTTATAAGAATGCCAATGCCGGTAAGATTTGCTAACATACTGTTGCCACCGAAACTTATGAATGGCAATGTGATACCAGTAACGGGAAGTAATCCTATATTTGTTGATATATTTATCAAAGCAGAAAGTGCAATACTTAGAGTAATACCTACTGCTAATAACCTGGGAAAGGTGCTTCCCGTATTTTTTGCAATTTTGAACCCTGTATATATCAGTGCAATAAAGAGAGCTATTATTACAGTACACCCTATAATGCCAAATTCTTCTGCTGTGATAGCGAATATAAAATCTGCGGTTTTTTCTGGAAGCTTTCCGTATTTGAACATGCTTCTCATGAAACCTGTGCCGATTATTCCACCTCTTGCAATTGCCCTGAATGATTGGAGTGCCTGATATCCTTCACCTGTAGGGGCACTATAGGGATTAAGGAAAAAAACTATTCTTTCTTTCCAGCTTTGGTTATTTATTATAAATATGGCTCCTAAAATTACTGTAGGAACCGAAACAATGCAGAAATCTATTAGCTTCATTCCGCTAACCAATAATAATGCTCCGCATGTCAGCATTATTATTGCCCCACTTCCCATATCGGGCTCTATAATTACGAGTCCCGATATAAGAATTACTATTCCAAGAAGAATTATGTATATTTTCTTGTTATAATCTTCTTTTAATCTTGTGGAAACTACTTTTGAAATAAATATTGAGAGAACGAGAGAAACATATTGTGAAGGTTGAATTGCAAATGGTAGCCCTACATATAGCCATCTTCTTGATGTTTCTCCGGTTGTGAAGAAAAGAGATATTAAAATGAGGAAAAATAAAACAGTGGAAATGTCTTTAAGTTTTGTATGATTGAAATATGAAAATAAAATAAGAGAAGCTGTACCGATACCTACGTATAAGAGCTGTTTGTAGAAGATTGTCAGGGATAGACTAGTTGATGTAGACGGGCTTATACTAAAATTCATAAGCAATCCTATCCCGACAAGAGCGTATGCAAAAAATAACAATGCACGTATATTAGATGTTTTTTGTTCTTTATTCATAGGCTATTTACAATTTTTTTGAATTTATCTCCTCTGTCTTCAAAATCTTTAAACATATCAAAACTTGCACAGGCCGGGGAAAGTAGGATGGTGTCTCCCTGATGTGCAATTTTTTTTGCTAGCTCTACTGCTTTTTCTAATGTTGATGCAAATACGATATTATTAAAACCTTGATCGATAGCATTATTTGCTATTTCAGCAGCAGTTTCCCCTGTGACGACAAGTTTTCTTAATTTATTTGGAAACAATCTTGCAAGCTCTGTGAAATCGTTATTTTTACTACTTCCTCCAGCGATGAGAATAATTTTACTATGAAATGCATTTAGAGCCTGTATCGTGGAATCTGGTGTTGTGGCTTTCGAATCGTTTATGTATGATACGCCATCTAATTCTCTGACTTTTTCAAGTCGATGTGGCAACCCTTCGAATGTTTCTATGCCTTTTTTGATTGTTTCATTATCTATTTTAAGGAGTTTTGCAGAAAGAATAGCCGCCAGAACATTACTGATGTTATGTTTTCCGAGGAGACGAATGGATTCAATGCTTATAATTTCTTCTTCTTTTTCTTCATTTTTAAAGATGATTTTGTTATTTTCCAGGAATACGCCTTTTCGTACAGGAGTTGTCCTGCTGAAGTAGAATATCTTGCTGTTAATATCTTTTTCTAATCTTTTTGATATAGCGTCATCGGCATTTAATACAGCAAAATCTGTGGATATCTGATTTTTGAAAATTCTTTTTTTGTATTTTAAATACTCTTCCATATCTTTGTATCTATTTAGGTGATCTTCAGAAAAATTGAGAAACACTGATACTTTTGGATGAAAATCCTCTATTGTTTCTAATTGAAAACAGCTTGTTTCGAGTATAGCAATATCAGGGTTTGGATTGTTTAATAGAAGTTCTGAATACGGAGTACCTAAATTTCCCCCTGTTATGCTGTTGTAAGGTGCATAGTAAAATATGTTGCCAGTAAGTGCTGTTGTGGTGCTTTTTCCATTGGTACCTGTTATGCTTATTATTTGAGTAGTTGATGTTGTTTTGTATGCAAACTCCATTTCTCCAATATACGGGATACGATATTTTTCTATTTCTTTCACTATTTTTGTTTGCAAAGGAACACCTGGTGAAATTACTGCCATTTCGAAATTTTTAATTTTATCAAATGAATGTATTCCAAATTCAAATTCTATATTGTTTTTGCGAAGCATTATTTTTGGTTTTTCAAATTCATTTCCATCGCTATTTTCTGTGACAAATGGCTCAAAGCCTTGTTTTTTTGCAAGCAGAGCTGCATAAATACCACTTTTCCTTGCTCCTACAATTAGTATTTTTTTCATTAGGTCCTCACAAAATTGTTACCGTGAAAATACACGCGACAAGCGTAATTAGCAAGAATCTGTAATCTATTTTTAATTCGCTCCAGCCAGATTTTTCAAAATGGTGATGGATTGGTGCCATTTTGAAAAATCTTTTTCCGTGAGTCAGCTTGAAGTAAGAAATCTGGATGATTACCGAAAGTGTTTCTATGACGGGGATTATAGCCATAATTGGGAGTAACAGTTCTGAATTATTTATGATACCCATAGCTCCAAAGAGTCCCCCTAATGCCAAAGATCCTGTATCTCCCATAAAAACAGCTGCTTTTGGCCTGTTGAACCAGAGATAAGCAAGAAGAGCTCCGATAATAATCGATGAAATTGTTTTGGTGGCTATATTCCCTATTATTATAAATGTAAAGAACAGCGGGATTGATAAACTTCCAAGTAACCCATCGATTCCATCTGTGAGATTAAAAGCATTGGACGAGCCAACCATAATGAGCAGGTATAAAATAAAATACGATATATTTCTCATTTGAAGTGACCATGTCCTTATACTCACTGTTGTGCTGATTAAATCTTTTCCAATAATAAATAATAGTATAGATACGAAGATTTGAAGAATAATTTTTTTTCTTGCACTGAGCCCTAACGACTCCCCCTTTCTAGTACTTACAAAATCATCAATGAACCCGATTAACCCATTGAGGAGTAAAGCTAAGTATAGAAATAAAAATGTTTTGTTATAGTAGAAAGGAAGAAACAGCGCTGGAATAATCAAGAAGATAATCCCACTGGCGGTTGGTGTCCCTTTTTTTGTTTTATGCTCTCTTGGTCCTTCTTTTCGAATAAATTGAGTGAATTTTATTTTTTTGAGCCATGGTATTGCAATCAAAAAAAGAGGCATTGCCACTGAAAACGATATTAGTATATATAATAGCAACATTTTATCCATTTTTTATTTTCCAAACCTTTTTTTGAGGATTTCTACAATTTCTTCCATTTTCATATCCCTTGAACCTTTGATGAATATAACAGAATTTTGGCAAATTTTCAATTCTTTTATGAATGTCCTGGCTTTTTCCATGCAGGTGAATGCGATTCCTTGTTCTATACCGTTTAATTTGGCACCTGACAAAATATCTTCGGCGTATTTACCGATGCTTATTAATAATTTTGGTTTCACTCTGGCAATGCTTTCTCCTGTTTTTTTGTGAAGTAATTTTGCATTTTTCCCGAGTTCGAGCATGTCCCCAACGACAATAATTAGAGGGGCTTTATGTTTTGTGAATCGCGAAAGATTTGCTACAAGCGAAACGGGGTTTGAATTGTATGTTTCATCAATAATTGTAATGCCTCTCGAAAGAAGCATACTTGTTCCCCTTCCCTTTGCTGGTGTAAATGTTTTTAAAACTGCTATCGATTTGTTTATAGGAATTCCTGCAATTATACCAAGTGACAAAGATGCCAGCATATCATATAAAAAGTGTATTCCAGAGAACGGAAACTCATCAACATAGCATTTGTTTTTATAACAAAATTTTATTTTCATATATTGTTCTGTTGATTCTATTATATTTCCTCTTACTTCTCCGTTTCTCTTTGTGCTGAAATATAGAGCATCTGTTTTATTGCTCAATCTTTGTATTAGAGGGTCATCGCCGTTGAGTATTATTTTCCCATTATTTTCTTTAACAAACTGTATTAGTTTGAATTTTTCTTGCGCAACGCCTTCTCTATTTTTTAAAAATTCTAAATGAGAGTCTCCAATGTTTAGCAAAAGAGCAATATTTGGTTGCAAGACTTTGTTTAGTGTGTCCATATCCCCTCTTTTTTGGATTCCCATTTCTACTACAAGATAATCTTCATCTCCGTTTGTATCGTTTAAAAGAAATAGAGGGATTGATATCTCTGTGTTTGCGTTTCCTTTTGTTGCCGCGATATTAAATTTTTTTGCAAGAATAAGACTTATCATTTCTTTTGTTGTAGTTTTGCCGGCACTTCCTGTTATGCCTATGATTTTGTTTTGGAATTTTTTCCTTGCTAATTCCCCGGCGGATAAAAGAAAGTTTTTTGTTGACTCTACTTTGTATACAAAAGTATCTTTGAAAAAATTGTTATTATATGGCTTTTGTATTGCAATACCTTTTGCTCCTCGTTGTATTGCGTCAGAGATAAAATCATGACCGTCTACTTTTTGGCCCTCCAGTGCAATAAAAAAACTTCCGCTTTTTATATTTCTGCTGTCGACTGAAAAATGGGTAAAATCATTTACCCGTTTACCCTTCCAGCTTCCTGCTATATTATTGATGATTTCATCAGTTTTGATTATCATTCAAAACCTCTTTTGCATATTCTGAATCATTTAAATAGATGATCTTGTTTTTGTAATGCATTTCATTTTCGTGTCCTCTGCCAAGCAGGGCTATTATGTCATTATTTTGCATTGTTTTTATTGCTGCTTTTATTGCTTTTTTTCTGTCTAAAATAATTTTCGTATTGTTACTTGCTCCCTTTTGTACATTTTTTGCAATTTTTTTCGGGTCATCACTTCTTGGATCATCTGTGGTTATAATAACGAAATCGCTCAGAGCCGAGGCTATTTTTCCTATTTCCATGCTCTTCTTTTCAGTTGACCATCCAACTGCGCCAATTACTGTAATAATGTGTCCCTTCTTGATGTTGTTTAGAAATGATAGCACTTTTTTTATTTCAGCAGGATTGTGTGCAAAATCAATAATGATTATGCCTTTTTTTGTCTTTATAATATCCATTCTTCCAGGTATTGTAGGTATGTCTTTTGCAAATTTTTGAAGCTTAGATAGACTGATGCCTTCTTCGATTGCAAAGGCTGAAGCAGCAAGAAAATTATAAAGATTAAATTCACCACCCATATTGAGGGAAAAAGGTGCTTTTTTCTTATCGTTGTACTGCAGGATAAATTTGGTTTCTTCTATTCCAACTTTCTCTACAAAAGCTTTGTAGTTTGCCTTGTTTATTATTCCAAAGAGCACGGGATTAATTGATATTTTTTTAAATTTTTCATAAAAAGGAGTATCTGCATTTAAGAATATTTTTCCTTTATAGTTTTCAAAAAACGATACTTTTGTTTGAATATAATTTTCTAGTGTCTTATGGATATCTAAATGGTCTTCTCCTAAAAAAGTAAGGATTTTATTATAAAAAATTAACCCTTCGATGCGATGGTGCAGAATAGCAAATGAAGAAACTTCCATGAATACGTATTTAACATTTTCCTTTACTGCTTTGTATAGAAATCTATTTAGGGGAAACGCATCAGGTGTAGTAGGCGGAAAGGAATCTTTCCTGACAAATTTATCACCTATCCCCTCTCCTATTGTGCCAATAAATCCGGATTTTATGTCAACATTATTAAAAAGTTTATAAAGTAGATAGGACGTTGTTGTTTTGCCGCTTGTTCCTGTAATTCCTACTAATTTTAGCTTCTGGGACGAAAATCCGAAAAAAGCACTGGATAAGAGAGCGTAGGTTTTTCGAGAGTTATCTGTTTCGATAATTAGCATATCAGGGGAATGTTTTATACTTTTTTCAGTTACTATTCCAATAGCTCCTTTCGTGATTGCCTCTTCAATCTTTTCGTGGGAATCGAAGGTAATGCCTTTTATTGCAACGAATAGGTCTCCTTTTTTTACTTTTCTTGAATCAATTTGAATATTTTTGATGGGAACCTCTATGTTTCCATGTACGTGCAAAGAAGGGAATAAATTTTTTATCTGTTTTCCATTCATTAGTGAGGTATCCTCAAATATTTTATAATGAAAGATGCAATTTTTTGAAAGAGTGGTGCTGCTATATAAAGGGAATAACTGGGTTTTTCTGTCTCTTCGATTATTGTGAGGATTACGACCTCAGGATCATTTGCGGGCACGATACCACAAAAACTGTAGATTAATTTAGTATCCGAGTACCCGCCGTCTTGAGAGGGTTTTTGTGCTGTTCCTGTTTTTCCTGCTATTGCATATCCTTCTATTTTTGCTTGCGGAACACCTTTGTCACTAACTACCTCTTTTAGAGCAGTCATTACTTCATTTGCAACTTTTGGTGAAAGTACCGTTTTTTTTGCTGTTGGTGAAAAATTATAAATTACGTTGTTTTTATGGTCTGTTATTTTTTTTATTATAGTAGGTTTCATTTCTATTCCGCCGTTTGCAATTGCGGAAAAAGCTGTGATTAACTGTATTGGCGTTACTGCTATCCCTTGCCCAAAGGACATTGTTGCAAGTTCTACTTTTCCTACATTTTCTACATCGGTCAGGATTCCTTTTTCTTCTCCGGGAAGTTCGATATTTGTAGATTTGCCAAACCCAAATTTTGTTAGATAATTGTATAATTTGGTTTTTCCTAAGTTGAGGCCTATTTCTACAAAGGCTACATCGCAGGAATTTCTCATAATTTCGTTTAACCCATGTTCTTCTCCGTGGGTTTGCCAGCAATGCAGGACTCTATTCTTTACGTTTATGTATCCATTGCAATAAAAATCATCATCTGTATGGAGCGTTTCTTCTTCTAAAGCTGCTGCAGCAATTATTGGTTTTAGTACTGAGCCAGGCTCATAATTTATCTGGATTGCTCTATTTATCACATTGTTATTGTTTATTTCAGCAAGATTATTTGGGTTAAAATTAGGATATGATGCCATGCCTAAGATTTCTCCTGTTTTTGGGTTCATTACAATTACAACTCCACTTTTTGCATTTGTTTCCTGGATAGTCTCTATGAGATTTTTTTCAATTTGGTATTGTATATTAATATCTATAGTCAGTTGTACCGTATTGCCTTTTTGGGGATCTATTGCAAATGTTGAGTAGCCTGGGAGTATTGGCTTACTTGAATTTGACGGAAAATAAAGGCTTCCATCAATTCCTTTTAGATAATTGTTAAATTTGTATTCTATTCCACTCAGGCCTTGTTCATCTGTTCCTATAAATCCAACGATGTTTGACGCTAACGAATTATACGGGTAGACCCTCTTCTTTGTAGGCGTAATTGCTATACCATTTTGTATGTTTAGAGATCTAAGTGCATTTTTTTGTTCATTATCAAGTGAAGTGCTGATTCTTACATACACAGACTGGTTATGCAAAAGGGAATAAAATTTTTCTTCATCAATTCCCACTATTTCAGGTATCTTGCTTAGTTTAGATTTTTTATCTTCTTCGCTGAGTTTAGATGGGTTTATATCTAATTCCCATGTATCTTTGCTCAGAGATAGGGGTGTATTGTCTCTATCTACGATTTCTCCTCTTTCTGCTTTAATTGATATGGCGCCAAAATCAAGCTGAGAACCAATTTCTGCAACATATGCCTCCCTGTTTATCACTCCCATAAATAAATGTTTTATAAATATTGCTCCAAAAAGAAACACAATAATGAGAAATAAAATTGACAGTTTTTGGATGAATTTTTCTTCTTTATTTTCCATTAGTGCTAATTTCTATTATATAAAAAGAGTCGGGCTCTTTCATCTCATATTTCCCACGTGCTAATTTGTCAATTTCAATTGGGGAACTTTTGTCGAGAAGTCTTATGTTAAGCTCTTCATTTTTTGACTGCAGGACAGATACTTGAGCGCCAAGCGTTTCTTTTAATTTTTCTAATCTGATTGTTTTTAAGTAAGTTATTCCGTATAATGCCAAAAGCAAAAGAACTATAAGTACAAGTAATAAATATCTTTTCATAATTTTTTAGCTCCTCTTAACTTTGCGCTTCTCGATCGAGGATTTCGAGATATTTCCTCAGGTGTCGGTTTTATCACTTTTTTGTTAAGAATGTGCAGCTCCTCGCTTTGCTTGAAATATGTTTTTATAAGTCTATCTTCTAAAGAGTGGTATGAGATAATTGCAACTCGTCCATTTTTAGCTAAGATTTGTGGAAAGCTTTCTAAAAACTTTTCAAGATTTTCCAGTTCTTTGTTGACTTTGATCCTTAGAGCTTGAAATGTCCTGGTAGCAGGGTGGATTTTTTGCCATTTATGAGGGTACGCTTTTTTTATTATTTCTGCAAGTTCTGTTGTTGTTTTTATAGTTTTTAATTTCCTGTAATTTACAATTTTTTTTGCTATTTTTCTTGAAAATCGTTCTTCTCCATATTTGTATATTATGTCTGCTATTTCATATTCAGGAAAGCTATTTATTATTTCTAGCGCTGTTGTTCTTTCCTCACGATTCATCCTCATATCTAATGGGCCTTCTCTCTTAAAACTAAAACCTCTTTCTTCTATTTCTATTTGCAAAGAAGAGATTCCCAAATCAACAATTATTTTATTTACCCCAGTGACGTTATGCTCTTTTGTAATATTTAATATATCAGCGAAATTGCCATGTATTAGAGTAAAATTGGTTTTAATCGAAGATAATCTTTTTTTTGCTGTATCTAAAGTTTCTTTGTCCCTGTCTATGCCATATAAATGTCCAAATTTATTGACATGCGAGAGAATTTTCTCGCTATGCCCGCCTTCCCCTATGGTGCAATCCATGACGATGTCTTCCTTCTTAATGTCGAGAAGGTCTATAGCTTCATTTATTAAAACAGGCGTATGGTATATTTTCATCATTGTTATAATTATAACATTATCTAATATTTAAAAAAAATCCCTAAGCAAGGAATAAGCCGGATTCTGTTCTCTCAAGTAGAGAGACGATGATCATTTATCTATGCAGCCAACCCGATGGTTTTTGGTGGAGGCGCCCTACCATCCTATTTGGCCTTGCTTCAGGTGGGGTTTACCATACCCATCTTCATTACTGGAGATGGTGGTAGTCTTTTACACTGCCTTTTCACCCTTACTGATTTCTCAGCGGTTTATTTTCTGTGGCACTTTCCCTAGAGTTGCCCCTGCCTGGGTTTCCCAGGCACCTTACCTCCATGAAGTCCGGACTTTCCTCAAGATGCATTATGCATCTTGCGACCATCTTCCTTGCTTAGGGATTTATTTTAATTCTTCGGTATAGTATAAAATCTTTCCGCATACTTCGCATTGAATAATTTTATCCCCTCCCTCTTTTTTTAATTCTTCTGCTATTTTCAAGGGAATTTGTACTCCACAATTTTTGCAGAATCCACGATCTGTTGTTGTAATTGTTTCTTCGGGGTAATTTTCTTTTATCATTTCATATTTTTGAATGATAGTTTGTGGAATCACCTCTTTTAGTTTTGCAAATTCTTTATCTAATATTTTTACTTCTGATTTTAATTCTTTCTCAAGCTTTTTTCGCTCTTTTTTCATCTGCACAATTGTTTCTTTCATTTTTTTAACTTTTTTGCCAAGTTCTTCAGTGAGTTCATCTTTCTCGCTTATTTCACTAGTCATGAATTCTAAATTCTTTTTTAATTCATTTTGCTTTGCAATAAGCGATTCTTCGGTTTTTTTTGCTGTTTTTAGCTCCTTACTTGTCTTTAATTTATTTCCTTTTATTAACGAAGAAATGTGTTCTGATTGGGATTCGTTTTTTTCTGCTTCTATTTCAAGCTCCTTTTTCCGTTTGAGGAACCCATTTTTTGCAGATTTAATTTCTTTTATTTCTTCTTCTATCTTGCTTATTTCGTTTAAAATTTGTACTTCTGTTCCAATTTCTTTAATGCGGTGTTCTTTATTTTTTACCTTTTTTTCTTTTTGTTCAAAGTCCCAAAGCATTTTTATATACATTAAAAACCTCCGTTTAAATGGTGGGCCCGCCTGGATTCGAACCAGGAACCAATTGGTTATGAGCCAACTGCTCCGCCGTTGAGCTACGGGCCCGTCCATATGCAATCATATTCTACTCAACTTTTGATATAAGTCAAGCTTATATATCTTGGAAAGCCCTAGAATACAAGTTAAAACATTGGAGAACATTACTATAATAATTTAACGCGGTTCTTAAATTGACTTCATATAATATATCCATATAATAGGTAAGCAAAAAATATAATATATAAAGTAAATAAGTTAGGAGGCATCATGATTATAAAAGAAGGTAAAGTAATGCTTGGTATGAGATTGCAGGATGGAGAAGATTTATTAGAATCCTTAAAAACTGTGTGCAAAAATTATAAAATTGAATCTGGCATTATATTAAATGGGATAGGTATGTTGCGAAATGTAGAGATAGGTTATTGGGATGGAAATGAGTACCTTGCAAAGAACATTAAAGATCCTGTCGAGCTTGTTTCTTTGCAGGGGAATATTAGCACAACAGAAAATGATGGAGATCCAATTATTCATATCCATGTCGCACTGGCTCTTAAAGATCATACACTCATCGGTGGACATTTTATTAAAGGACAGATAAATAATACGGGAGAGATTTTTTTACAGAAATTAGACAATATCTTGCTTATACGGAAAAAAGAAAGAAATGGACTGTTAGGCCTGTTTCTTGCTTAAGTTGTACGGGAAATTATTATGATAGATATGGAAAAGGCCTACGCGCCTGGCAAAGTAGAAGAACGGATATATAAATTTTGGGAGGAGAATAAATCTTTCCATTCTGTTCCTAATTCTGATAAAATTCCTTTTGTAGTAATGATGCCGCCTCCGAATATAACTGGTAGACTTCATACGGGGCATGCATTAAATTTTACTATTCAAGATATTTTTGTGCGTTTTAACAGGATGAACGGGAGAGAAACACTTTGGCTTCCAGGAATGGATCATGCTGGTATTGCGACTCAGGCAGTTGTCGAAAGGGAGTTGCTTGCAAAAGGTATCAAGAAAAGCGATCTAGGGCGAGATAGATTTGTGGAGAAAGTTTGGAAATGGAAAGAAAAATACGGAGGAACTATTCTTACCCAGTTAAAGAGATTAGGAGTTTCTGCAGATTGGAGCAGACTGCGTTTTACACTGGATGACAGATATAAAGAAGCAGTTAAAGAGGCATTTGTCTGGTATTATGAAAAAGGCCTACTTTACAGAGGCGAGAGGATTATAAATTGGTGTCCTCACTGTCATACGGCACTTTCTGATATTGAAGTTGAGTATGAAACTTCAAAAAGTAAGCTATATTATATTAAATATCCGTTTAAGGAAAATGCTAATAATGGAATTGTTGTTGCTACAACACGACCTGAAACGATGTTAGGAGATACTGCAGTTGCTGTGTCTCCCGATGATGATAGATATAAAAAACTTGTCGGTAAAACAATTATACTTCCTTTAGTTGGGAGAGAGATCCCCATTGTGAGCGATAAAGGAGTAGATAAAGAATTTGGTACAGGTGCTGTAAAAGTTACTCCTTCTCACTCTGCTGATGATTTTGAAATCGCTAAAAGGCACGATCTTCCATTTGTTAATATCATAAACGGAGAAGGAAAGATGTTCAATGTACCTGATAAATATTTAGGTCTTTCAGTGATGGAATGTAGAAGTGTCCTGGTAAAAGATTTGAAAGAGATTGGCTGTCTTGTAAAAGAAGAAGGTTTTGAAAACTCTGTGGGACATTGTCAACGCTGCGATACTGTTGTAGAACCTCTTCTTTCAAAGCAGTGGTTTATTAAAATGGAAATGCTTGCAGATAAAGCATTGCAGGTAGTGAAAAATGGAGACATAAAAATTATTCCATCCAAGTGGGAAAAAGTTTATTATGATTGGTTGAATAACATAAGAGATTGGTGTATAAGTAGACAGCTTTGGTGGGGGCATCGAATTCCTGCGTATTATTGCAAAGATTGTGGTGAGGTAATTGTATCCAGAGAAGAAGTAAAAAAATGCACAAAGTGTGGGAGTACTAATATTGTTCAAGATGAAGATGTATTGGATACATGGTTTTCTTCTGCCTTGTGGCCTTTTGCGACACTGGGTTGGCCGGAAAAAACTATTGACTTAAATTATTATTACCCGACTATGTTGCTTGTTACCGGATATGATATCCTTTTTTTCTGGGTGGCAAGAATGATTATGAGTGGTTTAATATTTATGGGGAATAAGCCTTTTGGCACTGTTTTGCTTCATGGTTTAGTAAGGGATGAAAAAGGTAGAAAAATGAGCAAGTCTTTGAAAAACAATATAGATCCCATAGATATAATTAATAAATATGGTACAGATGCACTGCGTTTTACAATGGCTTATCTCACAACAGCAGGGGGGCAAGATATAAATCTTTCTGGTGAAAAGCTCACTGCAAGTAGAAATTTTATGAATAAAGTATGGAATGCATCTAGATTTGTTGTCATGAACTTAGAAGAATTTAATCCGCTTAAATTTGATAGTAAGAATATACATTTGGAACTTGAGGATATATGGCTGCAAAGTAAACTGAACCGTGTTCTTAAACGACAAGCAGAACTTCTTTCTCAGTACGAGTTGGGCGAGGCTTCTAGAGAATTATATGATTTTGTCTGGAAAGAATTTTGTGACTGGTATATAGAAATTTCTAAAGTTCGTCTTTATAGCGATGATAAAGTAAGGAAAGAAGAAACACAGTTTCTTTTGTGGGATGCATTGAATAAAATTTTAAAAATGCTTCATCCTTTTATTCCGTTTGTTACAGAAGAAATATTCTCTTATCTTCCGCATAGAGAAAAAGCTCTTATTGTAGCAGGTTTTCCTGGTTATGACGAGGGAAAAATTGATAAAGAGTCAGAGAAAAAGGCAGAGTTCATCTTTTCTGCTGTAAGAAGCATTAGAAATCTGAAGGCAGAATTTGATATTCCAACTACTCGGCCGATTAAAGTCTCTTTTAGGACAGAGGATGATGAACAAAGAAAACTTCTTTTACAAGAAAAAACAAAAATTATGAAGATTGCTTTTTTGAGTGATTTGAGATTTACAGACTCTAGGCCATCTCGAACTGTAAAAAGTGTTGTATCTGGGACAACATTTTATTTACATGTTGCTACTGAGATCGATGTTGAGAAGGAAAAGAAACGCCTTAATGAAAAGCTTGAATCTTTAGAAACCGAGAGGAAAAAAATTACAGGAAGATTGTACAATGAATCTTATCTTAAGAAAGCACCATCAGAAGTGATAAAAAAGGACAGGGATAGACTGGAAGAAGCAGGAAAGGAACACGTTTTAATATTGGAGCATCTTAAAGATTTGGGGGCATAGATGTTTTCTTATTCACATTCTTTAGATTATACATATTGCTTAAACAGAAATAAAAAAATATGGTTAAAATTTGGTTTTGATAGAATGGAAAACATTCTTGGAGAAATAGGTAATCCTCAAGATTTACTAAAAACTGTTCATATTGCAGGCACGAAAGGAAAAGGTTCTACTCTCTCTTTTCTTTCATTTATTTTGAGAGAAAAGTTGAAGGTAGGAGCATTTACATCGCCATCTTTAATTAACACCGGCGAAAGGATTTCTGTGAATGGGCATCTCATAATGCCTCATGAGTTTTCTCTTATTTTAGATGACCTGAGAAAGATCTATAGGATAATTTCTGTGGAAGATACACCTTCTACATTTGAGACTTTCACAATTGCATCTTTTATTTATTTTTTAAAAAAGAGAGTTGATATGGTTTTATATGAGGTAGGAATGGGAGGAAGACTTGATGCTACAAATATTATTAAAAATCCACTCGTTTCTATTATAACCGAGATAAGTTTTGATCATCAAAAATTTTTGGGAAATTCGCTCAAGGAGATTGCCATGGAAAAATCAGGCATTATTAAAAAAGGAACCCCTCTGATTATTGGAAAACAGGAAAAAGCAGTTTCTGAAATTATTGTAAGTGAGGCTTCAAGAAATAAAGTACAGTGTTTTGAATATGGAAAAGATTATTTTATTTCTGAGGTAAAAGAAAATGATAAAGGCGTTGTTTTTGATTTTCACTCACAGACTTTTCAAAGGTATTTTAAAGAGCTTGTTATTCCATTGATTGGTTACCATCAAGCAGAGAATGCTTCTTCTGCAATACAAACTGTGCTTTTGCTCGAAGATATGGGATATGAGATAAACGAGAAGGATATATATAATGGATTGGCTAAAAGTTTCTGGCCAGGGAGGTTAGAGATTGTAAGCGAAAAACCTTTCATTGTTCTTGATGGAGCACATAACAGAGCTTCTTCTGAAGCACTTGTTAGATCCTTAAAGAATAATTTTAATGAACGAATTATTTTTCTTTTTTCAATGTTAAGGGATAAAAATATAGAGGATACACTTTCTGTTCTTGCGCCTGTTGGGGAAATGTTTGTTTTAACCGAGACACCGAATTCTTATTCAAGAAGGCTTGATGTTGAAAAACTAAATAGCATTGCCAGAAAATATATTCCAACGGATAAAATTATAGTGGAAAAAACCCCAAGGAAAGCATTTGCTTTTGCAAAAAAAAATGTTGGAAACGATGGATTGCTCTGTGTTACGGGATCACTATATCTTATTGCCTATATAAGAAAATTGATGAATTATTTTGTTTTTTCAAAAAACTTGTTATAATTTTGGCATATGAACTATATAATGAATCTTTTAAGAGGAAGTTTTCCATGGATAAGTGCTCTTGATTTTGGGATTTTCTTATTAGGATCACTTGTTGTCATATTTGTTATTGCATTTTATGTTTATCGTGATAGTAATCTTCGTGGCGGGAAAAGCCTTTTGTGGGCTATATGCACAATTCTCCTTGGTGGGATATTGCCTTTTCTTTTTTATATGATAGTGCGGTCATCATATACAAAAGAGGAACTTGAGGAAGAAAAATTAAACAAGGAATTAATGCAACTGCAAAGAAATTATTATGAGTTAATGGTGAGTAAAGAAATACAGAAATGTCCAGTATGTGGAGAAGAAGTTAGTGCAGATTATATGTACTGTCCCAAATGTTTTACGCAGTTAAAAAAATATTGCGATGAGTGTAAAAAAATTGTAGATAAAAACGCAAAAATATGTCCATATTGTGGACATATTTTTGGTAAGAGGTAAGTGAATAATGAAGGAATTTACATTTAAGGCAGGTGGAGCACATCCTGAAGAAAATAAACTGACGAAAGACGCCCCGTTTATCAATTTAACTCCCCCCGCTGTTGTGGTCATCCCGTTGAGCCAGCATATCGGGGCG
>Ga0164313_10000155_pt1 | contig 47101 bp, 34 predicted proteins | sample GuaBasSedimGuay4_FD_113735 | JGI IMG/M metagenome (GOLD analysis project Ga0164313, IMG submission 113735) | Subseafloor sediment microbial communities from Guaymas Basin, Gulf of California, Mexico - Guay4, Core 4569-4, 0-3 cm | ecosystem: Environmental > Aquatic > Marine > Hydrothermal vents...
ATCAACCCCAAGCTGCCGCGAGAGCTCAATGCGGTCCTGGCGGTGGCCCTCGACAGCGACCCGCGACGGCGCTACGCCAGCGCGGAGCTGCTGGCCGATGACCTGCGCCGCATCCGGCAGCACAAGCCCATCCTGGCCTCCCCCCCCGGCCGGCCCAGACGCGCCCTGCGCTGGGTCCAACGCAACCCGCGCATCAGCACCGTGCTGGTGGGGCTGGTCGCGCTGCTGACCCTGGTCGGCAACCTCTACCTCAAGGCCGAACAGCGCGGCGTCGAGCGGCTGGTCGAGTCCATGACCCGGGTTGCCATCGAGAATGCGCCCGCCCGCCCGGGCTTTGCCTACGCCGTGGCCAGCGAGGCCCACCGCCTCGCTCCCCACGCGCAGGCAACAAATGATGCGCTGTTGCGCGTCCTGCTCGAGTTCCGGGATCACCGCGCCATCGGCAAGATGCCCAAGGAGGCCTTCGACTGGGAGGGGGCTGTGGCCGCCGGCGCGGAGGGCACGCAGCTGCGGGTGTTTGACACCGACAGCTGGGAGCTGGCCTTTTCGCTGGAGGCGGGCGCCCCCGTCGCGCGTCTGGACCTGAGCCCGGACGGAACCCGACTCCTGGTCGGGGACGACGCCGGCCGGATCACACTCTGGGACCTCGGCTCACGCCGCAGCGTCTCCGAGTACACGCCATCCGACGCGCCGATCACCCTGCTGGTGGCCCATTGGGCAACGGGCCGCGCCTTCTCGGGGGACAGCGACGGGCGCCTGTACCTGTGGTCGTTGCAAGGCAGCGAGGCCCCGGTGCTGCTGCATGAGTACCCGGCGACCGTGTCCGTACACAGCGCCCTGAGCAACGACGGCACACGCCTCGCGACCTTCAGCTGGCACGCCGACGAGTCGGCCGATGCCGTGGCCCACGTCTGGGACACCTCCAACGGCCACTTGCTCCACAGCCTCGCAGGGCACGCGGCGCCGCTGCGCTCGGCAGACTTCTCTGATGACACAGCCCGGCTGGCCACGGGCAGTGAGGACGGCAGCGCGCGCGTCTGGGACCTGGAGCGGGGCGAGACGCTGGCCAGCTTGGGCCATCCCGGCCAGGTCCTGGACGTCGACTTCGGCGCCGACGGACAGCTGGCGACCGCCTGCGACCCGGGCGACCTGGCCGTGGAGTCGGGCCAGAGCGCGTTCGTCTGGGACTGGCAGGCAGACCCCCGCAAGCCGCGCCTGACGCTGAGCCAGAGCGGCGGCCGCTCGACCTACGCCATCGCCTTCGACCCGGACGGCGATCGCCTGGCCACAGCCAACCTCAACAGCAACGTCACGCTCTGGGACGCCGCCAGCGGGGAGCAGCTCGATCACTGCCAACTCGGCCACTTCGCCACCGACCTGCGCTGGGGCGCGGACGAGCGCGAGCTCGTGATTTCATCGTCATATCAGCAGTTGGTCTGGTCGCTCCAGCGGCGCCCGCCATGCCCGCTGGTCGGCCACGACGGAACGGTGCTGAGCGCGCGCTTCTCTCCCGATGGCTCGCGGGCGTTGACCGCGTCTGCTGACGGCACCGCCAAGGTCTGGGACGTGGCCCGCACGCGCTGCCTCTTCACGCTGCCGCACGGGGCGCCGGTGCGCGTGGCCGAGTACTCACCGGACGGCCGCGCCGTGCTGACCGGCGGCGATGACGGGCAGGCCCGGATCTGGAGCCAGGAGGGTCAGCAGATGCTGCGCCTCGGACCCCACGCGGGCGGCGTCACCCACGGACGCTTTCTGGACGCCGGGCATGTGGTCACCGCCTCCGACATGGGCGAGCTGCGCCTGTGGGACCTGAACGGGACGCTGCTGCGCGACTGGACGGGGCACACCGGCCCCATCCAGCAGATCCGCGTGGGGCCGCAGGGCCGGCGCGTGGCCTCGGCGGGTAGCGATCGCTCGGTTCGGCTCTGGTCCCCGGAGCAGCCGACGCCGATCTTCGTCAGCGAGACGTGGGACCGCGAGAAGGCACACCGGTCAGAGACCCGGGTCTTCGACCTGGCCTTCGGGCCCGACGGCCAATCGCTGTTCAGCGCCAATCAAGACGCCACGATCCGCCGGATGGGCCTCGTGCAGGGTGAGATCGAGACGCTCGTCCGTGAGGGCCCCCTGGGCGGCGTGGCGTGGCTCCCGGACGGACGGCCGATCGCGTCGGAGAAGTGGCGCGGCGCCGTCATGCACTGGCCCGACGGCTGGAATCGCCCCGCCATCATTCACCGGGTCCACACCAGCTCGATCCGCCACCTGGCCGTGGCATCTCAGGGCTTCGTGCTGACGTGCTCATCCGATGGGACCGGGTTCCTGTTGCGCCTCGAAGGCCAGCAGCTCGTGCCGCACATGCGGCTCACGGGCCACGACGGCCAGCTGACCCAGGGCGCCTTCAGCCCGGACGGGCAGCTGGTCATCACCGCCAGCCTGGACGGCACGGCGCGGCTCTGGCCAGTGCATCCCGCCCAGTCCGGGCTCACACCCCGGGCCCTGGCGCCCGACGAGCGCGCCCTGCTGGGCCTCGACGGCGGCGCTACTCGATGATGCCGTCGGGCAGGCCCTGCTCGGCCAGTCGCGCGCGCAGCCGCTGCCAGCGCTTGTGCGCCGCAGCCTCCGAGATCTCGAGGCGCACGGCCACCTGAGCCACGGGCAGATCCTCCATGCCGCAGTGCATCAGCAGCAGCTGCTCGTCCCCCGGCAGGGCGGAGACGCGGACGAGAAAGGCCGTGACCTCCTCGCTGCGTGCCGCCTGCTGCCAGGTCGAAGGGTCACAGCCCGACTCAGCGGCCAAGACCCGCATGGAGCTGCCGCCCAGCGCTTGGGGTGCTCCGCGACCCTCGGCCCGGGCAAACTGTCGCAGCAGGTCGATCGACAGGTTCTTGGCGATCTTGAAGATCCAGCGCCGAAACGACCCGCGGGTGGGGTCGAAGGCGTCAAAGTTGCGCGTGGCCCGGATCCAGACGTCCTGCACCAAGTCCTCGGGCTCCATGCAGGAGCGCAGGTGGCAATGCCTGGGCATGCGCGCCCAGATCAGGATCGACGGGCCCAAGCGATCGTAGAGCGCGTCGAACATGCCCGGCGCCCCGGCCTGGGCGCCCCTGGCCAGCTGGCAGGTCAGCGAGTCGTGACGCCCATAGGGCGTCACCGTAGCGGGTAGGCCGCGGCTCAAACCGCGGCTCCGCTGCAGGGCCGCGCAGGCCACGCCGGCCGCTGCGCCCACATCACCATCGTCGGCCAAGTACGGGAAATCAGGCTCACGGAGTCGCGTCTCCATCGATACAGAGGGGGAGCATGGCGTGGAGCGGGTCAGAGACCCGATTCGATCGGAACAGGCGCCCGCCCCATGAACACGTGAGCGCTGCCACACACAGCCAAGAGTGGAACCGTACCTCGAAAATACGCAGGTGCCGGAAAACACCCCGTCACTTGCCCGGAAACCTTAGGGGAGGCCTAGGAAGGGGAGCCGGCAGCGTGACGGAAAAGACCACGGGCGCCGGCGCCCGGGTGGGGAGCCGGCGCCCGTGGATGGCGCATCGAGAAGCGGACCATGCCCAGCAGGCGGGCCCGTGTTGAGCAGCGCTCCGGCACACCTGAGCAGGCCGGGCTGTGCGGAAGCCGGGTAGCGCCGCCGCCGAGTACGGCGCCGCCACCCGGGCAGGGTTCAGATCAGGGGATGGCCTTGATCGCGGGGGAAATCGCGTAGTTTTGCGCCGCCGCGGCGTCCTGGATCACCCACTGTGCGAACAACTCCGTGCCCGCGGGCAGTGCCGTGGCCGGCATGGTGAGGTCGAAGGCGATCTCACCGACAGCGCTGGTGAGGAAGGGGTACAGGTAGTACTGCGCGCCGACCTCCAGCATGCCGCCCTTGAAGGCCACCGGATCACTCATGAGGTTATAGAAGAGCGCGGCGTGCGCGTTCGGCGCGGCGTTGCTCAGCACCAGCGGGTTGCTGCTGCCCGGGGTGAGCGGGCCGCTACCCGTAAAGTCCGGGTCGCCAAAGACGCCGGGCAAGGCGCTGCCCACGTTGCTCCAGGCCGCCGCCGAGCCACCGCAGCTGGTCGGAATCACTTGGCCAGCCGGCACGGCGAAGTCCGACCCGTCGGGCCGGGCGCAACTGTAGCTGGGGCCCTGCCACCAGATGGTCAGGACGGTGCCGTTGCCCCCTGCGATCGTGCTGTTGCCATGCGAGACGGTGCCCCCGGTGCGGACACCCGCGCCGCCGTTACCACCGGAGAAATCCGCGCAGCCCACCGTCCACATCTGGTCGTGGGCGTTGGTCACCAGCCCGTTGCCGCCGCGCACCGTCGAGCCGCAGATCGTCACGTCGCCGGTGGTGCGAATGCCATCGCCGGCCGGGAAGATGTACTCCGTGGGCCAGGCGGTGTCGCTCACCGGGGTGCCGCCCGTGATGGTGGAGTCCGTCACCGTGATCTCGTCGATGCTCACATTCACGGCGTGGTTCGCGACGCTGAGACCCGTGGGGTTCATGCTCTCCGGCGCCGTCACGGTGCAATCCACGATGTCCAGCTGGTGGAAGCCACCGCCCTCGATGGCGGAAGGGAAGTTGCTGAAGAAGGAGTGCTCCACGGAGCCCGCGATCTGGAGCCCCGTCAGAGTGACCACACCACCGGCGCCCGCCAGCCGGATCGGCGCGTCGGCCTCAAACGTGCTGCAACCGCCAAAGGGAAACGGGCAGATGAACTCGCTGACGTCCGTGGGTCGCAAGAGCGGCATGTTGCCCACCACGCCCGTGATCGACAGGGGCTTGTCGATCACCACGGGGGCGTGGACGCCGCCATCCACGAGGATCTCGTCATTGGCGACGGCGGAATCGATGGCCGCCTGCAGGTCGCCACCGGCAGGCACGTAGATCTGTGCGGCGCTCGCGAGCGGCGTCGTCGCGGCCACCAGGGCCAAGGCGATGAATCGGGTCAACATGGGACTGCTCCTGTGTGATGGCTGTGCCGGGAAGAGAAGGCGGGGGGCTGCCTGTCGCAAGTCACGACCGGCCTCCAGAGTCCAAGAGGAGACCTGCACACGGCTGATACATGGAGTTCCCACGATCCGCCCGACGCGCCCTCAAACGCCACGAGCGCCGGTTCCCCGCGCGGGGAACCGGCGCCCGTGGATGGCGCGTCGCGAGGCGGGACCAGGCCCGCGCTCGCGTAGAACGGCGTCAGTCGATCACGACCTCCGTGAGCGCTCCGTCGGCCGAGACCCGCGCGGCCGCCAGGTGCGGCAAGCCCTGCGAGTCCACGCTGAACACGACCCAGGTGGCGCTCCAGCCGCTGGGCAGGTGCTTGGCCCCCAGCCGCGCAAACTGCTCGAGATCCAACTCAGCCAGCATGCCCGTGCGCAGTATGGCCTGCAGCGGCACGGCGCCGGACAGCAGCGCGCCCAGGTCCCTCTGGGCGGCCTCATCCAGCACGAGGAAGCCCTCGGCCATGACGACGTCATCCGGCAGCAGCAGCGAGGCCTCTGCCGCGGGGTCGATTTGAGCCTGGAGCGGCTGCCCGCTCACCGGGCTAGCGTGCTGCACCACCGCGTCTGTGGTCACGCGCAGCGTGGCGGAGCGGCCGTCACCGGCGACCAGCACGCCGCCCGCACCCACGCCGGGCTCGTCGGAGCTGGAGGCCTCATTCTGGGTTGGGCCCGCGCCGTCGGCCGCCAAGCCTGCGCCACCCTTGGGGAGGTCGCCCACGGGGTCGTTGTCACCGCCGGCATGGACCGGCCCGGCCAGCAATGCGAGCAGCATCACGCCGAACAGGGCCAGCAGGCTGGGGCTGTGGAAGTTGGATGTCTTGGGCATCATGGTGGTGCGTCCGTCAGGCAGCGGCGAACAGGCCGGGAACCTTATCGTGAAGCGTGCGCTGAAGCGGGAGGTTCTGGTCGAGCAGACGGCGGAAGGCCGTCATCCCAGCGAGCATTTCGCGCACGTGATCGATGCGCTCCGGGAAGCGCTGAGCCAGGACCGAGAAGTGGCCGGCGGCCTCATCCCAGCGCCCCAGCTTGGCCAGCGTCACGGGCATGTTGAGGAACGATGAGAACAGGCGCGACTCGCCCACGGCGATGTCGGAGGTCACGACCTCCTCGTAGCAGCCGATGGCATCGTCCAGGCGCCCGGTGTTCACGGCCAGGTTGCCCAACCACTGCATGGCCATCAGCCGCAGCGCGGGCTCGGCGGCCTCGCGGTTCACCCGGCGGAACTCCGCCCGGGCCCGGTCGACGCGGCCGCTGACCAGCAGCGCGAAGCCCAGGTAGAGCCGGGCCTCATCGTGGTCAGGCTGCAGCGCCAAGCTCTCTTCGAGGAAGCGTCGCCCCTTGAGCACGGCGCCCGCGCCGGCGTGTGAGGAGCGAGCCAGCAGGCGCCGTGAAGAATCATGTCGCGCTCCGTCGCGCGACGCGACGGCGCCCGCGGCAGCCAGGCGATCGACCTGGGTCAGGCGCTGCCGGGCGCGCGCCTCGGTGCGGCGAATGTTGCTGGCTGCGGTGCGTACGCTCACGCGGCGGGCCTCGGCGCGCGAGAGGCGCTTATTGCCCTCCAGCACATAGGCCTTGCCCAGCTCGTAGAACAGTCGGCCCAGGGTGCCCCACTCGTCCTCGCTGGCGCGCCCCAGCAGCCGACCGACCAGACCGGCCGTGTCGAGCTGCGGCAGGCTGGCCTCGCTGCTGCTCTCGGCGCTGACCTCATGGGAGGCGCCGCTCGGGGCCTCCATGCCGTCCAGCAACTCCGCCGAGCGGCGGTGCAGCTGCGACAGCTTGCGGATGGTGTCGAGGTAATCGGCGCAACCGCCGCACTCCTCGGTGTGGCCGGCGATGCGAGCCACCTCGGACGACTTCAGCTCGCCATCAACGAAGGCGTTGAGGTCCGTGAGCAGCTCGGTGCAGGCGTGTGTCTGGAGGTTCATAGGCTTCTGGTCCCCAACACGCGGATCATGAAGTTGTGGATCTTCTTCCGAGCGCGGCAGACCACCATCTTGAAGTTCTCGAGCTTGATGCCTAGGCGCTCGGCCGCCTCGCGGTAACCCAGGCGCTCGACCTCGACCAGCCGCAGGGCCTCGCGGTCGCGATCCTTGAGCTCGGTCTCAAACGCCTGCAAGTACATGGAGAGCATCAGCGCCAGGACCTTCTTGCACTGCATGCTCGACTCGGCGTCCGAGCTGGCCTGGAGCGGCGAGGTCACGCTCGGGTCCTCGAGGATCTCGGCCAGCATCTCGACCGGCACCCCGTCGCGGCTGTCCTTGTGCAGGCTGCGATAGACCGTGTTCCGCAGGATGGAGTAGGACCAGTTGCGGAACGATCCCGGCTTGTCGGCGCGGAAGCGCGTGGGGTAGCGGTAGATGGCCAGAAACGCCTCTTGCACCACGTCCTGTGGGTCGGAGCGCCCGCCCATCATGCGCAGCTGGCGAGCCGCGATGAGCGTGAACGGCTTGTGGTTCAGCTCGACCAGCAAGGTGTAGGCCGTGACCGAGCCGAGCTCGCGGAAGGTGTCCATCAGAGCGGTGTCGAGCTGCTGCCGCTCGGCGGTGCGGCCCTTGGCCACGGTCTGCACCAGCAGCGGGTGGCGCGTCTCGGCTGCCACGAGCGCGGCCCGGGCCAGCGAGGCCTCCGTCACCAGCTCGGGTGGCCCGCGTGAGCCGCGCCGGCTGGGCCGGGTTTGCTGGGGGAGCCTCTGCGGCGCCGGTTCAGACGCTGACTGAGGAGAGCTGGCGGACGGTTCGGACACGGGCTCGGAATCCGTGTGGGGGACCGGGGCGGCGAGAACCCGCTCGGGACGAGGCGGGACTCACGCTTCTGGACGGACAATAGTACCTGACAACATGCAGGTCACAGATTTGACACCTGAGGGTGGCACGAATATCACCTGCGTGTTGCCTCGGGGCCCGTCTTCCCGCACCGTCATCCCATCGTGCCCACAACTCGCTCTAGAATCCTGATTTTCTGGCTGGCGCTGCTCGGGCTGGCCCTCGGCAGCGGCGTGCGCGACGTCTGGACCATCGATCCCGACGCCGCGGCGTACGTGAGCCTGGGTCGCTCGCTGGCGGCTGGGGACGGCTACCAGCTGGCGGGCGTGCCCCACGGCAAGTACCCACCCGGCCTGCCCAGCCTGGTGGCGGGGCTCAGCCTGATGCGGGGGCCCGAGGCCTATGCAGCCTTCCACCTGGCCCTGGTGGCCCTGCTGCTGGCAGCCGTCGCCTGCAGCGCGGCCCTAGCGCGGCGCCTGGGCTACGGCCCCCTGGTGGCCCTGGTGCTGGCGCTCTGCGTGGGCATGAGCCAGACACTGTTCGACCTCTCGCTGCGCTACCTGCGCACGGAGGTGCCCTTTCTGGCCCTCAGCCTGGCCGCCATGCTGCTGGCCGATCGAGCCCTGCGCCCGGGCGGGCGGCCGCGCCACGCCCTGGCATCCGCGCTGTGCATGGGGCTGGCCATGGCCACGCGACTGGCGGGCGTGACCCTGCTGGTGGTGCCCGCCCTGCATCTCGCCCGGCCTCGCGACCCCGAGGGCGGCCGGCGCCGCGCCGCGCTCATGCTGGTGCTGGGCCTGGTCTTCCCCCTGGCCTGGGGTCTGCGCGGACAGCAGCTGCGCAGCGACCAGCCCCTGGCTCCCGACTACAGCGCCGAGCTGCTGGCCGCCGCCCCGCGCGACCTGACCAAGACCGTGCCCGAGGATCTGCCGCGGGTGGACGCCGCCGGCCTGGCGCGGCGCGTCGCGGGCAACCTGACGGTCTTTGCCCGCGCCTCCGCGGTGCTGCTCACCAACGTCGACAAGGCGGGGGAGATCCTGCTGGCCGGAGCGGCCCTCGCGCTGACGGTGCTGCTGGGACTGCTGGCCATGCTGCGCGCCGGGGCCGCCCGACGCGACGCCGCCGTGTACGTGCTGGCCACCCTGGCCCTGTACCTGGTCTGGCCCTTCAATCAGCAGGAGCGCTTCTACGCGCCGCTGCTGCCCTGGCTGCTGCTGGCGGCGGGCGAGGGCCTGGACCAACTCTGGTCCCGGGCGCGCGTCTTCAGCCTGAAGCCTGGGGGCCGCGCGGCGCTGGTGCTGGCGCTGCTGGGCGCGACCCTGACCCTGGCCGCGCGCCACTCCCACAACCCGACGGTCTTGGGGCGCTGGTCTCCCTCCTACACGGCGGCGCTGGCCGGGCTGGCGGGAGCCACGTTGCTGTCGGCGCTGTGGCTGCGGCGGCAGGCCCTGCCGGCCCTCCCCAGCCGCGCGGCGCTGCTGCTGGTGCCGCTGCTGTTTGCCGGTCCCTTCCTGAAGCAGCGCCTGGTGGCCTGGCCCGAGCAGGTCGCCGCGCACACGGCCTATCGCGCGCAGAATCCCGCCAGCGGCTCCCTGGCCCGCATCGACGTGAACCCGCTGCTGGAGCAGATCGCGCGGCACCTGGCGACCCACGCCGCGCCCGACGCCGTGCTGATGACCGATGTGCCCAAGATCATGGAGGTCATCGCGGGCCGCCGCTGCGTGCCGTTCCACTACCGCAGCCAGCCGCCCGAGGTGCTGACGGACGACGCCGACTACCTCTTCTACACCGGCGAGTTCCCCGAGCTGGCGCAGATCATGGACGTCTGCGCCTCCCGCTTCGATGTGGAGTTGGAGCTGGCGCCTGTGTTCGACGGCGTGCGCAGCGTGACGCCCGTGCTGTACGCCGTGCGGCGCTGAGACCCTCCCCTCGCGCAGGCCCACGGCCCAGGACGAGTCAGTCGTCGCCGCCCGGGCGGCGGCGCTGGCGCTTGGTGTCGCCGCGGCGCTTCTTGGCGTCGACGCGCCGGCGCTGGCTGCCGCGGGTGGGCTTGGTAGCCCGGCGCGACTTGGGCACGTGCAGCCCCTCGCGCACCAGCTGCACCAGGCGCTCGCGGGCCGCGCGCTTGTTGTCGAGCTGGCTGCGGTGGCCGTCGGCGTGCACCATCAGCTCGCCGGAGCGGGTCAGGCGCGGCGCAAGGCGCTGCAACAGCCGCGCGCGCCAGGCGTCGGACAGCACGCCGCTCTCGCGCACCGACCAGCGCAGGGTCACGCGCGACGCGGTCTTGTTGACGTGCTGCCCACCGGGGCCGCCGGCGTGGCTCAGGTGGTAGCTCAGCTCGGCGGCGGGGATCACCAGACCGCCGCGCACGGGCAGGTCGTCAGCGGGCATGGCAAGGCTCGCTGAGCTGTCGGCGCGTCCGCACCCGCTCGGACGTCTGCACCCGCTGTGACGACCCCAGCTGGCCGCGCCCGACCCAGGGTCGACTGCGCGCGCTCGCCCGGATCACCGCAGGCTCCTCAGTTGGTCGGCCTCGATGCTGCTCTCGAGCCGCAGCTCGGTGCCGTCGACCCACAGCTCGGCGCGCAGCCCCGGCGCGGACAGGCGCAGCACGGGGCCCTGCCCGGGCAGGACGGCGTCGGTGACTTCGGCCAGCGCGGCCAGCACGTCGTCGGCGTCCACGTCCCCGTCGAAGGCCAGCAGGCCCTGATCCCGCGGCAGCAGGGTGAGCCGGTCCGCACCCAGCAGCGACGCCGGGTCGAGGTCCGGGTCGGCGCCGGCCGCGTCCCTCAGGGTCTCGAGCCAGTGCGACCAGCCCGCGCCGTCGAAGCTGCGACCGGGGCGCGTGCCCAGCACGAGCACCACGCCGCCGTCGATGCGGCGCAGCACGACCCGGCCGGACCACGGCGCCAGCAGCTCGCCCAGGCTGTCGAGCCAGCGCGTGGCGGGCGGGCCCTCACCCTTGACGAACTCCGCCAGCGGGGCCAGCCAGCGCACGACCGCGGCGGAGAAGGCGGGGGCGTCGGCCTCGAGCCAGAAGCCCGTGCCCGGGTCGCCGGCCGGGCGCAGGGCGGATGCGACGTCCGTGAGCGCCGAGGCCTGCTCCCGCGCGACGCGCAGCGAGAGCTCCACCGGCTGCCGCTGCGCGCTTGCGGAGCCTGGGTCCAGCGGGCCTGGGATGGCGCCGCTGAGCTGCAGGCCCAGCGCGGAGATCTGCCCCACGTCCAGCAGCTCGGCCACGGTCCAGAGAAACGCGGGCGACACGGGCAACTTGAGCTCGCTCCCCCGTCCCTCGCGCATGCCGGCCGCCAGCAGCGCGCCGAAGCCGGCGGGCACCCCCAGACCGGCCAGCCCCTGGAGTTGTTGACGCAGCCCTGAGAGCTCCTCGTGGAACGTGTCTTCGATGCGCTCGATGTCCAGCGCCGCGGCGACGTCCCCTGGTTGCATGAGCTGCAGGGGCAACGCGGCCAGCACCTGCCTCGCCACCAGCGAGGCCTCGAAGGACGGCACCAGCAGGGCCCAGTCGCCGCGCAGCTCCAGGGTCAGCGTGAGGCTCAGGGCCGAGGCATCGTCGAGCCGCGACATGAGGTCGCCCAGGGAGCCCAGGCCCTGGCCGGCGTGCAGCAGTCGCAGCCCCATGCGCAGAGGGTGCTCGGGGGGCAGGGTCACGCGGTGGCGGCCGCCGCCGAGGTCCTCGACCAGCGGGCTCTGTGCCAGGGACGCCGCCAGCGCGTCGCCGTCGCTCAGCGGCAAGACCAGGCCCAGGGGCGCGCCCAGCACGGTGGGGTCGAGCAGCAGCAGCAGCTCCGGGCGCGTGGGGTCGAGGCCGCGCACCTGCCAGCCCACGCGCCGCAGCCCCTGGGCCACGAGCCCCTCGCTGCGGGCCGCGACGAAGCCCAGCACGGCCGGCACCTCGAAGCGCAGGGGCCAGCTGGCTGGGGGCGGGCCGGCGGGCTGCTCCTGGCCGCCGCAGCCGCCGGTCAGGCCCAGCAGCAGCGCCAGGCAGGCCACCCGGAGGGCGAACAGGGCGCCTTCCCGGCGGCTCGGGCGCGCCTGCGCGCGCGGCGGATGACGCACAGCCATGGCTCGCTCCACGCCGCGCATCCTACCCTGGGGAGCGTGAACACCAGCAACAGCGCGAGCGCGACGATCGACGGCCCCGAGCGGGAGGCCCTGCGCCGCGCGTTCCTCGACCAGGGCTTCGCGCGGGTGGGCTTCACTTCGGCGCGACCGGTGCCTGAGCGCGTGTCGGCCTGGGTGGCGTCGGGCGCGCACGCCGGCATGGAGTGGATGCTGCGGCGGCCCGCTGCGCGCGCGGACCCCACCGATCTGCTGCCCGGCGCGCGCAGCGTGATCTGCGTCGGCGCGGCCTACCCCCAGGCGCAGCCCGGCTCCCTGCTGGCGGCCTATGCCTGCGGCGAGGACTACCATCGCAGCCTGCGCGCAGCTCTCGAGCGCGCCGTGGCCGCCCTGCCAGCGCCGGAGGGAGCGGCCCCCGCAGCGCGCATCTGCGTCGACACCGCGCCGCTGCTGGAGCGCGCGTTCGCGGCCCGGGCCGGCCTGGGCTGGATCGGGCGCAACACCATGCTGCTGAACGAGACCCACGGGCCCTGGCTGATGCTGGCCGAGGTGCTCACCGAGCTGCCCATCGCACCCGACGAACCGGCCAGCGATCGCTGCGGCAGCTGCAACGCCTGCGTGCAGGCTTGCCCCACCGGCGCCCTCGACGGCGAGTACGGACTGGACGCGCGCCGCTGCCTCTCCTACTGGACCATCGAACACCGCGGCCCGTTGCCCGAGCCCTGGAACGCCAGCCTCGGCAAGCACGCCTTCGGCTGCGACGACTGCCTCACGGCCTGCCCGTTTCCGAAGACGCCCACGGCCGTCCCCGTCCCCGGCCCGTTTGAGCCCCGCCCCGAGCTGGCCAGCCTGGACGCCGCCGCGCTGCGCAGCCGCTCAGCGCAGTCGTTCCGGCGGCACTTCGGCAGCACGCCCCTGGAACGCGCGCGCAAAGGCGGGCTGCTGCGCAACCTGGACGCCATCGAGGCGCATCCCCCGCAGGGCGCCAGCGGCCCCCGCCCGACGTAGCGCCCGCCGTTCGAAGCAAGATCTGACCCGGCCGAGCGTCCCGGCTACAATGCCCGGCTCCCCTTGCCCCCGCTGATGCCGCTGCGTCCGGGGCGACGCCCCCCGAGCCCGACATGAAGATCTTCGAACCGCACATCCACATGTACTCCCGCACCACCCGCGACTACGCCGAGATGGCGGCCGCGGGCATCCGCTCGATCATCGAGCCCGGAGGCTTCTGGCTGGGCCGCGCGCGCAAGCACCCTGAGACCTGCCTGGAGTACTTCGACCACCTGCTCGAGTTCGAGCACACGCGCGCCGCCAAGGCCGGCATCCAGTACCACTGCACCTTCGCGCTCAACCCCAAGGAGGCCCACACGCCGGCCATCCGCGAGCGGGTCATGGCCGAGCTGCCCAAGTACCTGGCGCACCCGCTCTGCCCGGCGCTGGGCGAGGTGGGCTACGACGTCATGGACGATGTCGAGGAGCAGGTCGTGCTCGAGCAGCTGCAGCTGGCCAAGGACCTGCACCTGCCCGTGCTGGTGCACACGCCGCACGTCGACAAGCTGGAGGGCACGCACCGGCTGATCGCCAACTGCCGCGACGTGGGCATCGACGCCGACCTGATCGAGATCGACCATTGCACGGAGGAGACCGTGGCCGCCGTGGTCGAGGCCGGCTTCTGGTGCGGCTTCACGATCTACCCGGTGACCAAGCTTTCGCCGGAGCGCGCCACGCAGATCTTCAAGCAGTTCGGCACCGAGCGCATGCTGGTGAACAGCTCGGCTGACTGGGGCCCGTCCGACCCGCTCTCCGTGCCCAAGCTGGCCGTGATCATGGAGCAGGCCGGCTTCGACTACGAGACCGTGCAGAAGCTCGTGTGGGACAATCCGGTGCGCTTCTTCGGGCAGTCGGGCAAGCTCTCCGAGCAGCCGCTGTTTGCGGAGGCGGTGGCCTGAGGTTGCCCTGGGGGCTGGCCACGCGCAGGGACGTGCAGCCGGCCACGCGTGCGAGCGAACGCGCGGATGTACACGTGGGCGTGCGCGCGACCGCGCGCCTGGCCGGGGCGCTCTGCGTGCTGGCTCTGTGGAGCTGCCAGGCCAACGACCCGGGCAGCCCGCTGGCAGCTTGGCCCGTCGACGCCACGCCCATGGAGAAGGCCCTGATCGCGGGCAGTTGGCGGATCGACGAGCAGAACGACTTCGAGCGCGAGTGGATCGACGAGCAGGCGCTGCGCGTGGCCTACACCAATCGGCGCGCCGGCCGACGCAAGTGGATGGGCATTCGCGGCGACAGCGACGTGCTCCCTGTCGACGCGCTCATCCGCGATCGGGAGGGACCGGCCGTGGCCTACGTCTACGCGCTGGTGCAGCGCGACGTGCCCGAGCCCTTTGAGCCCGACGCCTACGAGTTCCCGCTGGCTGCCGTGCTGCACCTGCGGCATCGAGGCCGCGCGCGGCTCTGGCTCGACGGCGAGCGCGTGCTCGACGTGCCCGCTCCCCCGCCGGGCGAGGTCGGGCAGGCGGCCGCGCTCGTGACCCTGACGGACGCCTTCGACGTGATCCTCGTGAAGATCGCTCGCGGGTCACCCGAGCTCGGTCACTCCATGGACCTGCAGATCCGCCTCTCGCTGCCGAACGGGGCGGCGATCCCGCAGCAACTCTTCAACACCATGCGTCCGAGCCACCTCCCGCCGGACATCGCGCCGGAGCTGCTGCGGTAGGGCGCAGGCGCATGCGCAGGCGAGGCACGTGCACGGCACGTGCACGGCACGGCACAGCGCGGCACAGCGCGGCACAGCACAGCACAGCACAGCACAGCACAGCACTGCACAGCACTGCACAGCGCGGCACAGCACAGCACGGCACGGCGCAGCGCGGCGCGGCGCGGCGCGGCCCCTGGGTCTCAGGGACCGACGGCCAGCAGCTCGGCGCCTTCCCAGCGCAACAAGCGGTTGCGCCCGGTGTCCTTGGCGCGATAGAGCGCGGCGTCGGCGCGGTCGATGAGCGACTCCAGCGAGTCATCGTCGCGCAGCTGAGCCACACCGCCGGATACGGTCACGCTGACCATGCCGTTCTCGGCGCCCTCGATCGGCACCGCGTGCTGTTCGAGGTGCTGGCGGAAGCGCTCCACGATGCCCGCCGCCTTGTCGCAGCTGGTCTCGGGGAAGACGAACAAGAACTCCTCGCCGCCCCAGCGGATGATGCAGTCGGACTCGCGTGACACACGACTCAGCTCGCTCGCCACGGCGACCAACACATCGTCGCCAGCTTGATGCCCGAGCGCGTCATTCACGCGCTTGAAGTGATCGATGTCGATGATCGCCACCGCCAGCTTGCGCTCGTAGCGCCGCGAACGCGCGATCTCGTCGGTGAGACGCTTCACCCCGAAGCGGCGATTGGACAGCTTGGTGAGCATGTCGGTCTCGCCGGCATACACCAGTTCGTCCTGCAGGTACTTCATGTGCACCAGGACCTTGACCCGCGCCAACAGCTCGCTCGGCTTGCAGCTCTTGCGCACGTAGTCCTGGGCACCCAGCTCCAGGGCTCGGACAACGTCCTGCTCTTCGTCACTGCCCGTGAGCATGAGCAGCGGCAACATCTGCAGCGCAGGGGCGCTGCGGATCGCCACCAGCAGCTCGGTGCCGTCCATCTCGGGCATGCGCAGATCAGACACCACGAGGTCGTGCGCGCTGCCATCCCCCAGGATCTTGAGGGCCTCGCGAGCGCTGCAGGCGGCGTCCACCTCGTAGCCCTCCCGGCGCAGGAGGATCTCGTATCGGTAGCGAACGGTCGGCGTATCGTCGACGAGCAGAATGCGGGCAGACATGGGCTTCGCGGCGGGAACCGATGGACGCCACCGCCCCGACGGGGCAGAGCGGAGGCAGGCCAGTGCTGAGAGCCTCTTTCGACCGCCGGGCTTCCGGGCTTGAGCCCGCTTGCACAGCCGACACGCCGCCGGGGGCTGGGCAGGCCTGCCGGGGCTCGGCAGGCGCCGCAGGGGTCAGGCACTGCCGGGGCTCGGCAGCCGCCGCAGGGGTCAGGCACTGCCGGGGCTCGGCAGTCGCCGCAGGGGTCAGGCACTGCCGGGGCTCGGCAGCCGCCGCAGGAGCTCAGGCGCCCTTGAAGATGCGCTCGAAACGCCGCTCCAGGCTGCGCTGGGCGCTGCGCTGAGGCGTGGCCACGAACACGATGTCGTCGCCCGCGATGGTGCCGACGACCTCGGGCATGGCCATTGAATCCAAGGCCAGGGCCACCGTCTGGGCCAGCCCAGGCCGGGTCGAGATGACCAGCAGGTGCGGGCCTGCCGGCTTGACCCAGCGCACGAACGGCCGCATCTCCCCCAGGGTGGGGTAGGCCTCGCCAGCGTCATCCAGCCCATCACTCGCGGCCCGGAGGCGGTAGGCGCCGTCGACCTTGTGGGCGCCCAGGCTGCTCAGATCCCGGCTCAGGCTCGACTGGGTGATCTCGAAGCCCCGGTCTTGCAGGGCCTCCACCAGGTCTCGCTGAGTGCGGGGCTTCCTGCGCCGCAGGATCGACTTGAGCGCGCGCCGACGCGCCTCCTGGGTGCCCCGGCCATGGTTCGCCATCAGAGCTCTCCTGGCGCCGCAACGGCGCGCCGAAACAGGCGCATCAACGCTCGCCTCCCGCGCTCCCGGCCGGTTCGAGCGCGGCCGTGGCTTCAATCTCCACCAAGCCACCCGGCTCCACCAGCGCGGCCACCTGCACCAACGCCATGACGGGGTAGTGCCGACCCATGAGCTCCTTCCAGGCCTCACCGATGGCGCGCAGGTTATCCATGTAGCCCGCCTTGTCCGTGACGTAGATCGTGAGCCGAACCACGTCGTTGGGACGCCCGCCCGCAGCGCTCACAACCGCCAGGCAGTTGGCCAGCGCCTGCCGGAACTGGGCCACGAAGCCGCCGCTCACCATGCGCTGATCGGTGTCCCAGGCGACCTGACCCGCCACGAACAGGAGCTCGCGCCCAGCCGGAACGCGGATGCCGTTGGCGTAGCCGCTGGGACGTGGCCAGCCCTCGGGCTGGATCACCTGCAAGCTCGCCACCGCTCGGGAGTCATTCATGCAGCGGAGCATACTGCCCGCAGAATATGCGCGCGAGCGCTCGCACCGCGGGAGTGGCTCAGGAATGGCTCAGGTGCTAGTTCAGCGGGCCCGACAGGCCCGCACCAAACGCGGTGTAGGTGCCCGGGTTGCTCGGGTCCTCGTCGACCGCGACCACCCACGTCTCCATACCCGCATCCGAGAGCTCCGCCACGGCGGCGTCCTTGGCCTCGACTTCGCTGGTCCCTGACACGATGGTGAAGGCCGAACCGTAGGTGATGGTCTCCTGGAAGCCACCCCCACCGTCCACGTCGCCGTTCTCGATGACCAGCGCGGCCTGGAGGTCGCCCACCGCATCGCCAGTCGTCGCGGCCGGCTCCATGATCGTGTTCACGTTCTCGCCAGCATCCGCGGCATAGGCCTTCACGATGCCGGAGGCCTCAAACGACCAGAAGAAGTGATCGTCGCTGGTGCTGCCGGGGTCGGCCGTGCCGAACAGATCGACATCCATGACGCGCGAGAAGGTCAGATCGAGCACCTGGGAGGTGGTCGAGGACTTGAGCTCGATGCTGCCCACCACCGTGCGAGCGTCGAGGGCCAGGGTGTACTCCGTCGTGACGATCACGCCGCGCCGAGGCATGAGCTGGTAGGGCACCAGCGCGCTCGACTTGACGAAACCGGCGCTGTTGTAGCCGCCGTTGTCGTCGACGAACGGACCCACCACGAAGGAGCCCGGAACGATCGGCAGGCCCGCATCAAAGCCCGGATCGCCGGCATGGGTGCCGGCGCCCTGGTTGACCTCCGTCAGGCCGCCCGGGATGAGCGACTCATAGGTCAGGCCCCAGCCATCGGTGGCGGCGCCGTTGAGCAGCACATCAGGACCACCCACCTCACGGAAGCCAATGAAGTCCTCGATGAACGAGCCGTCCGGCGAGACACCCACCACCAACTCGGTGAAGTTGGTCAGGAAGGACGCCCGCTCCAACTCAAGCGTCAGCTCATAGGGGCCCGTGGTGGTGCCATGCTCGCCAGTGAAGGTCAGGTCGGGATCGGGTGCACTCTCCACGGCGATAGAGAACACGCCATCGCTGGGAATGGGTGCGATCAGACGGCTCAGCATGCCCTCGCCCGAGTCGTCGTCGTACGCCAGCAACTCCTGCGAATCGGCGTCGAAGAAGCCGATCATCGTGTCGAGATCGGCGTTGATCGTCGTGATGCCCTCGGGCAGCAGGGCCTCGGCGTGGATGATCGACAGCGCGCCGCCGTTGAAGCTGAAGTAGTCGACGTCGCCCTCGGTCAGCGTCAGGCCGGTGATATAGAGCGGCATGCCGGTGATCATCTTGGGCGGGTCGAGGATGACCATCGAGCTCTCCGGCAAGGAGTTGTTGGGCTCGTAGTCGTCGGGCTCCACGGGGGCACCGGCCGTGGCGGCCTGGCTGCCGCCGCCAGCGAGAGCCTGATCCAGCAGCGAGGCATCGAGCACGCCGCGGCGCACACCGATGGCCGTCCGGAACAGGGCCAGATCAACAGGAGGGTGGTCGGACAGCCCCTCGGTCCACATGCCGGTCACGGGCGCCACGATCTCGTGGCGCAAGCTGACCGGGTTCTTCTCCACCAGGTATGAGCCCAGCAGCACGGACGGATCAGTCCCGAGCATGGCCACGAGCGTGTCGCCCACAGACACAGGCGGGCGACCGTCCACCACCAAGTTCAGCGAGGCCGGCAGGGCCCCTCCCAGCAATGACTGGCTGACGGACAGCTCCAGGATGGTCCTGTCGGTGTCGGGGACGACCTGCATGGCATCCACCGTCACCAGAGCGACAGCATCCGCCGCATCGACTTCGTCGCCGGTGGTCGAGGGGGAGAGGAGGCTGATCACGCCCATCGGGAAGGCGAGACACAGCACGAGGGCGAGAGCCCCCAGGGAAACCTGGTGTCGGGTGACATTCATCGGGACCGGAACCTCGGGGTCGGGTGCTTCGGTTGGAGCCGGGTCTGCGGATACAATGGCTGGCCGAGTGAAGCACCGGACGGCCAGTCAGCCAACAGCCAACTGCAAACAATACTCGCGGACCCTGGCATCGTCTAGACGCACGCATGAGCCCAATATCACGCATCCATGGGTTTTTGCGTCGACTTGGCGCGCCCCCCGCAGTCTGCGTCGGGGTGGGGGTAGCACTACTGACGGATAGCGGATGTCGCTCATGACGTGGTCTTCGGCCGCCGGTTCGCGAAACCTGAACGGGATCGCCCGCTGGGCGCTGCTGCTGGGCCTGCTGGCCCTGGCGGTCGTACCCGACGAAGCCATCCTGCGCCCCAAGGTGGTCTGGGGCCGCGGGCTGATCCTCATGGCCGTGTGCCTGGCAGGCGCCTCGGCGGCGCTGGCGGGCCGCATCGAGCTGCGTTGGCGCACGTTCCTGCTGGTCTCGCTGCTGCCCGCTGGCCTGGCCCTGCTGCGCGCCCTGCTGGGACCGTTGGACAGCGAGGCGCTGGCCCGGGACGAGATCGGTCGCCTGGCCTTGCTGCCGGCCGCAGCCTGGGCCGCCGCCGTGCTGATGGACGGGCCCCGCTGGCGCCGACGCTTTGTCATCGCCTTGGCCCTGGGCGGCATCTGGGTCGGGGGATATGCAGTGCTACAGCGCCTGGGTGGCGTGCTCCCCATGGGGGTCGCGCCCACCGCCCGGGCCGTGGCCGGCTTTGGCAACCCGGTCTTCCTGGGGGCCTGGCTGGTCCTGACCACCCCGCTGCTGCTGGCCGAAGCCCTGGTCGAGCCCGGAGCCAGCCGCTGGCTCTCCGCCCTGGCCGCCGGCCTGTGCCTGCCCGCCCTGCTGGGCACAGGCACCGCGGGGGCCTGGCTCGGCTTTGCCGTGGCCCTGTTGGTCGGCGTGCTGCTGGTCGTGCCGGCCTCGCGCGCCCTGACCCTGACCCTGGCCCTGGCCGGCGTGGCCCTGGCGGGACTGCTGTTCATGCATCCCGACGTGCTGCTGCGTCCGCGCACCCACGGCCTGATCTGGCGCGACACCCTGGGCATGATCCTCGACCAGCCCTGGGGCGTAGGACCGGGGCAGTTCCAGGTGGCCTTCCTCCCGTTTGCGTCCGAGGACCTGCTGGCTGCCCATCCGCGCTCGTCGGTGATCATCAACGACGCCCACAGCGAACCGCTGCAGCTCGTGGCCGAACTGGGCTGGGCTGGCGTGCTGGTCATGCTCTGGGTCATCTCCGCCCTGGCGACGTCCGTCCGCCGCGTGCTGGGGCCACCCGCCGAGCGCGCCAAGGACGGGCTGCGGCTGGCGGCCGCGCTGGCGGGAGCCTCCGGCTGCTTGGCGCAGTCCTTCGTCTCTCCCGACCTGCGCTTCCATGTGACGACGGTCATGTTGGGCCTGATGCTGGGTCTGTGTGCCAGCTTTGACGACTCGAGGGCCGTGGCGTTACCTGCCGGACGCAGCGGACGCATGGCCCTGGCCCTTGTGGCCCTCCTCGGGCTGGGTGGGACAGCCTGGGCGGGCTGGGAGCACCTCTCCATCGCCAAGCGCCTGCCCCCGAGCCTGGCGCTGGAGCTGACCCCGGCGGACGCCCTGCGCCTGTCCAAGCTGCGCGAGGACGCGGCCAGCTTCCCCGACGATCCCGGCGCCCACTACGACCTCGCCACCGCCCTGGCGGCGCAGCGTCGCTTTGGCGAGGCCGTGTTGGTCATGCGCAGGGCCGACGACCTGGCGCCGGGCAACGCCTCCATCATTCGGAGCCTGGGGCTGATCACAACCCTGGCCGGGCAGTTCGACGCGGCCGCGCCCCTGCTGACCCAGGCCCTGGCCAACCGGCCTGACGACCTGGACCTGCGCTACATGCTGGCCTACTGCTCGTTCGGGCGCGGCGACATCCGCGGCGCCATCCTGCAGGCAGAGGCCGTGCTGGCCGCCGACCCTGAGCACGTCCGCGCGCGGCTGCTGCTCCAGCGCCTGCGGAAATGACCGTGCGCCGGTCCGGAGCAAAACCGGACCGGCGCACGCACAGCAGCTGAGCGTCAGCCGCCGTCAGGGCGTCGTGCCCCTCAAACCGTTGGTGGCCACCAGGCCGCCGGGGGCGCTGCCATCGACGATCCAGACCTGGTGATACAGGTCCAGCTCCGGCGGCAGGATGTCCGGGATGATGAAGCTCATCCGCAGGTGTCCAGACGCATTGGTGGAGAAACCCTCCACCAGCAGGTCGGGCGCAGGCACCAACACGCCGCCGCGGAAGGCGAGGTCGATCTGGGCCAGCCCGACGACCAGCGTGATCGAGGACGTCGAGACGTCCGTGTCCACGAAGTAGTGCACCCAGGAGTGGCCACTCAGGTCACCGCCAGCCGAGAGGCTCGGCTCGATGCTGCCAGGCACCGGCTGCCACGCCGAACCCAGGTTGACCCAGCGCGACAGCAGGCTGCGGAACAGGTCGTTGGGCTGGCTGTTGGTGTTGGCTACGGCCAGCTCAACGGAGCCGTCGTTATCCAGATCGGCGAAGATCCCCAGGCGCGAATCGTCAGCACCCAGCACCACCGGCCCGTTCCCGCGACTCACCAGCGACGCCCCGTCGTTGACGTAGAAGAAGTTGGCCTGGTTGCGGTTGGCCACGAACAGGTCGATGTCGCCGTCGCCATCCGCGTCGCCGAAGGTGCCGGCGAAGCTGTCGCCCGCAGCCTGTGACGGAGCCTGACCCGCCGCCAGGGAGAAGGCGCCGGAGCCGCCGTTGTTGAACAGTTCGTTGGTCTGGTTCTTGCGGTTGGCCACGAACAGGTCGAGGTCACCGTCGCCATCCCAGTCGGCCAAGGACACGCCGAACGACTTGCTGGTCGAGGTCGTCGCCGGGTCGCCGGTCAGCCCCAGGAAGTCGCCCTGGGTCCCGCCCTGCACGCCGCCCTGGTTCAGGTACACGAAGTTGGCCTCGTCGTTGCTGTTGGCAAACACGAGATCAGCGTCGCCATCTCCGTCGAGGTCGCCGGAGGCCAGGCCACGGGAGGAGGCCTCATCCGTCACCACAGGGCCGACGGCGTCTTGGGTGAACGAGCCGCTGCCGTTGTTGCGGTACACGAAGTTGGGCTCGCCGCGGTTGGCGAAGGCCAGATCGAGGTCACCGTCGCCGTCGACGTCCAGGAACAGCGGCGCGTAGCTGTCGCCGCCACCCTGGGACACGGCGTCGAGCAGCATGTTCGTGAAGCGGTTGGCCCACGAGTCGCTCGGCGGCCCGTTGTTGCGGAACAGGCTGTTGTCCTGACCGCCTCCGTTGGCGATGGCCAGATCGATGTCGCCGTCGCCGTCGATGTCGCCGCCGGCCGCCCCGTAGCTGTTCTCGGAGATGCCTGTGATTCCCGTGGAGAGGACGGACTCGAGCACACCGTCGCCGCGGTTCTCCAGCAACAGGTTGGGCTGGGCGTAGTTGATGACCAGCATGTCCTGGTCGCCGTCCTGGTCGAGGTCTGCCACGAACAGAGAGCGCGTATCGGACGTACCGACCGTCAGGGTGCTGGTGTCATCAGCCTTGAAGATCAGCGACTGGCCGGCGACAGAGGAGGCCAGCAGAACGCCGGCGACAAGGGTGATCAGGGTCTTCATGGTGGGTCGAAACTCGGATGGGAGCGCGTAGCGATCGAGAGGTCGTCGGCACCTATCGGCCAGGGGTGGCCCGGCCCTGAGCCCATCTCCCGCGCCAGAGCGGGCCCCCGGCTGGCCGGAACGACCCGCCGGGGGCCGTGCAGAGGGCCCGAAGCCGTTGTCCGCCTCGCTGGTAGCCGGTAACCTCGCCGCGCAGAGGGCAGGACCGCCCCCTCGCCGGGGACGCGGCTGCTGAAGCGTCGCACTCCCGTGGGCCGCGTCGGGACGCGGCCCACGGAACCGGCCACACCGGAGGATTGATCAACATGAGCCAGACCACAGCGAGCCAGACCTCCCCGAACGCCCTGGGCCTGCTCGATCGCTTGAGCAGCCTCTTCCGGACCTACGCCATCCCAGAGGGCTCCATCCTCGTGAAGGCGCCCTTCTCCAATGACGACCGCAGCTGCTGGACGTTTCATGTGCCCGCCGAATGGACCAGCGACGCCGACGGCAGCTCGTGCGTGCGGGTGCTGGAGGACGGGCAGCACCTGGGCCCGGCGGGCGTCTCCCACGACGACGTGCGCACCCTGGGACGCGGGCGCTACAGCCACTGGGGCGACAAGCTCTACTTCTCCAGCAGCGACAACAGCGACCCCAACACCAACGGACGCAGCTACTCGGTGGTGCCGCCCGCGGGCTGGACCTCAGACGAGCCCGACGGTTCGTGGTCGCGGCTCCCGTCGCAGCTCTCCAAGGGCGAACAGATCGAGGTGGAGTGGACGCTGGAGGACGTCAGCCCGGCACAGATCCGCGACGCCGACGGAGGCGCCTTCCGCATCGAGCTGCGCGACCGCTGGCCCACCGATGAAGACGGCCTGAGCACGCTGCTGTTACTGGAGGACGGAAAGCCCCTGGCGCGCCCCCACGCGTCCGCGGCCGACGTGGCGTCCCTGGGTCAGGGCCGCTACACGCACGCCAGCGACCACGTGCTCTTCTCCACCAGCGACGGCAGCGACCCGCGTCAGAACCAGCGCCACTACCAGCTGGCCCACGCCGAGGCCTTCGTGTTTGCCCACGCGTTGACGCCGCCCAGCGCGAACGAAGGTCACTGCTGGGAGTTGGTGGGCCTGCCGGCCAGCTGGCCCTCGGATCAGGACGGCGGCACGTCGCTGGTGCGGGTGCTGGAGGACGGTCGGCTGCTGGGCCCCCACAACGCGCCGCACGACGGCATCCGCTCGACAGGCGGCGGCGGCTACAGCCATTGGGGCGACCGGCTGTGGTTCTCCACCAGCGACAACAGCGACCCCAACACCAACGGACGCACCTACACCGTGGTCCAGCTGAGCGACGGCGCGGGCTGAGCCCTGGCGCAGGGGCCCTACGGGCACCTCACTGGCTGGCTCCGAAGACCGACCCACCTCTCTCCGGCGCAGCTCAGTAGGCTACCGGCGCGAAGCCCCCAGCCCGCCGACCCAGCTCTGCAACCTGCGAGCGCCAAGTCCCCAGCGAGCCGACGCTGGCTCTGCAGCCGGGCGGCGCCAAGTCCCTGGCCAGCCGCCCCCGGTCGCAGCAGCCCGCCGGCGCAGGCGACCAGGGGGCCCTCGCTGCCGAGCGCCGCGCCCTCAGCCAGGCAGGCCCAGGGGCTCCAGCAGCGTCACCCGGGGGCACCAGCGGTCGTGGCCCGCGGCGGTCCAGACATCGCTCGGGAGCCGTGCGAGCACGGAGGGCCAGGCCGCCGAGCGCGACAGGTGTAGGCGTTGAGGTCCGGGCGCGGCGGCGTCGCCCAGATCGAGCCGCGCCGCCGGGTCCACCAGGGTCGGCGCGCCCGCAGCGGCCGCGGCCAGGGACGCCACCAGCAGGTCTTCGTGGCGGAGCGGAGCGCCGGCCAGGCAGGCGGGCACCAGCGTGGCGTCGAGGGCCAGGAGGTGGACTCCGGCGGCCGCCACCTCGCGCGGCGCCGCGGCCAGCAGGCCGGGGCCCAGGCTCTCCACCGCCGAGCCGGGCAACACGGGGCGGGCGCTGCCGTCGATGTCGAGGGCATAGCCCGCGTCCAGGCGCCGGCCGCCACGCACGCCACGCACGCCACGCACGCCACGCACGCCACGCACGCCACGCACGCCACGCACGCCTCCGCTCACGCCTCCGCTCACGCCTACGCCCGCGACGGCGCGCACGCCGGGTTGGGCCAGCCATGCCAGCAGGCGCAGCAGCGGCGCGGGCCCGGGCCGGGCGCGGGCGTCTACCAGCAGCAGCGTGCCCGCGCTGGGCTCGGGCCAACGGCCGCTCACGCGCGCGCGGATGCTCAGCCCGGGCAGCGGCGCTCGGCACCAGCGCGCGCGGGCCGCGGCCGGGCCATGTAACACCAGGGTCAGCGGTACGTCCGCGCGCGCGGGCGTCGGATCCACGCGCAGCACGCCGGGAACCCGGGTCTGCTCCACGCTGCGCACGTCCAGGCCCCGCCGCTGGCAGGCGTCCTGCACCGCGCGCCGCCCCGCCTCGTAGGCCCAGGGCTTGGCCGTGGAGCTGGCGGCCACGCTGCCCGGCGCCCGGCGCCAGTGGTAGCCGAAGAACGCCAAATGCCGCGCGCGCGACGCCTGCTCCAGCCCACGCAGCAGCAGGTCGTGATCCTGGGCGCCGTCAAAGGCGCTGCGCAGGCCGCCCAGGCGCTCGAACAGCCCGGAGCGCACGCTCAGCAGGTGCGCGGCACAGTTGAAGCCCAAGGCCAACCACGGCGACGGCCCCGGCCGGAAGCTGGGCGCCACCCGCTGACCGCGCTCATCGAGCATATCCTCGTCGGTGAAGGCCAGCTCCAGGCTCGGATCGTCGGCATAGGCCCGCGCCAACGCGCCCAGGGCCCCCTGGGCCAACACGTCATCGTGGTCCGCAAAGGCCAGCACCTCGCCCCCAGCCGCCGCCGCCGCCGCGTTGGTGGCCCCCGAGATGCCCAGGCCGCCCGCGGACACCCGCAGCACGCGCGGGTCGCTCGCGGCCAATTCGTCGAGCAGCGCCAGCACAGCCGGATCGCGGCAGCCATCGTCCGCCAGCACCAGCTGGAGCGCCCGGTGGTCCTGGTCGAGCACCGATCGCGCCAGCTCCCGCAACAGCTCTGGGGCCGGATCCAGCACCGGTACCAGCACCGAAACCAGCAATTCGCAGGACGGCCCGCCGGGGGGACGACGGCCCTGGCGCCAGTTTTCGTAGGATTCAGCCGGGGGGTAGCGGGCATCTGTGACGAGCGCCCGCGTGCGCCCCAGCACAGCGAGCAGACCGTGACGGGATCCGTACAACAGACCGCGACGCAGCAGGGGCCCCAGCGGATGGAGGGAGCTCAAGCGTGACACCGATGCGCGTGCTTCACGTGGTGCCGCACCTCGACCGGGTCGGGGGCTACGAGCGCCAGGCCGCCACGCTGGCCCGTCACCAGCGCAGCCGGCACTCTGCGGACCCCATCCTACTCACCCACGGCGAGGGCTCGCGGCCCAGCTTTGAGCAGGGTCAGGAGGGCGAGGTGCACCGCCTGCGCAAGGGCCTGTTGCGGCACCACCCCGCGAGCTGGTGGCGCCAGCATGGGGAGCGCATCGACGTGGTGCACTGCCATGCCATGCACAAGCTGAGCGGGCAGGTGCTGGCCCTGGCCCACAACGCCGGCCTGCCCACGCTGGTCAAGGTGGCCACCGAGGATGACGTGGCCATGTTCGCGGACCCACGTGGCTGGGAGCGTTTGGTGGCCACGCGCGAGGACGACGTCGACGACGGCCTGCGCGGCGCACGCTGGCGCTTCATGGTCAAGAGCGCCTGGCGCCGGCTGCGACGCGCGCGCTCGTTCGTGGCGCTGCACGACGGCATCGCGGCTCAGCTCGAAGAGCACGGCCTGGGCTCGGTGCGCCTGCCCAACGGCGTGGACACCGACCACTTCCGCCCGCCCACAACCAGCCAGCGCGCCGCCGCGCGCGAGCGGCTGGGCCTGCCGGTCGATGCCTGCTGCTTGGCCTACGTGGGGCGCCTCGCGCCGCGCAAGCACGTGGTCGATCTGGTGCACGCCTTCCTGCGGCTGGCCAACCGGGCCACGGGCCGCGTGTTCCTGCTACTGGCCGGCGACGGCCCGGAGCGCCCGGCGCTGGAGGCGCAGCTCACGTCATCCCCCTACGCGCGGCGCGTGCGCTGGATCGGCGAGGTGGCGGACGTGCGCCCGGTGCTGCACGCCGCCGACATCCTGGCCCACCCGTCGCGGCGCGAGGGCATGCCCAACGCGGTGCTCGAGGCCTGGGCCTGCGGTCTGCCCACGGTGCTCTCGGACATCCCGGCCCACCGGTCCATGATCGCGGGCCCGGGCGAGACCGTGGCCCTGCTGCACCCGCTGGGCGACGTGGCCAGCCTCTCGGCGCGCCTGGCGGGGTTGGCCGAGGCGCCGGCTCGCCGCGCGCTCCTGGGCGCCGCCGCCCGCCGCCGCGCGCTGAAGCTCCACGGCATCGAGCGCATCGAACGCGCCTACGACGAGCTGTATCACGAGCTCGTGAGCGGCGCGGCACGCCAACCAGCGACGAGCATGAGCGCCGGCGCGAGCTGAGCCGCCCGCGCGGCGCCACGCCGCGTCAACTGCAGCGGGCCACCCGGCCGCAGCGTCAGCGCCACCTCGCGCAGCGGTCAGCCGTTAGCCGTTAGCCGTCAGCGGTCAGCCGTCAGCGGTCAGCCGTTGCGGTCAGCCGTTGCGGTCAGCCGTTGCCGTCAGCCGCCGTTGCCGTCCAACTGCTCGCCCACGCCGTGCCAGCGGGCGCGGTTGCCGCGCTCGAAGTGCTCGCGTGCGATCTCCCGGAAGCGCTCGAAGACCATGCGGTTCTGGGCCAGGGCGTCGCCGTAGGAGTCCTGGTGGTTGCCGAAGGCGTGGGCCACCGGCGGGTGCTCGGGTACGTCCGCCGGGCGCGTGCCGAAGCAGCGCGCCACGATGGTGATGGTGCCGCGGTCGCTGATGCTGGTGCCGGCCTGCACGCGCAGTGCGCCCAGGGTGGCCTGGTCCTCGCGCCCGTCCAGCGGCAGCACCAGCGATGCCACCACGTCGAGCTGCCCGTGGAAATCGACCCAGCTGAAGGGCGAGAGCATCTCCACGAACTCCTCGAGCTCGGGCACGTGCAGGTGGTACGGGTTTGCCTCACCGGCCAGCTCGGTCCAAAACTGCTCAAAGGCCTTGTTGGGCACGGAGACGAAGGCCACGCCGTCGGGCTTGAGGATGCGCTCGATCTCCTTGCACAGCTGGTACTGGCTCTCGACGTGTTCGAGCACCTCCAGCGCGACCACCACGTCGAAGCTGTCGTTCTCGAAGGGCAACACCAGGTCGAGGTCGTGCTGCACATAGGAGTGCCAGGCCGCGTCGCCGCGCGGATCGCCCTCACGCGCCAGCTCCAACGCCTCGGGGCGCTTGTCCACACCCATGACGTCGTCCGCGCCGGAGGCCAGCAGCTCGCGCGTGCCCAGGCCGGCGCCGCAGCCCAGGTCGAGCACGCGCTTGCCCTCGACCCAGGGCGCCACGAAGCCGTAGCGGCAGCGGCTGTGCGCCAGGGTCTGGGGGTTATCGGTCTCCTGCGGGTACTCGGTGTTGAGCCCGGCGCTACGCCGCAGCACGAAGCAGCCGCTGATGTTGCGCAGGGTCTCGCGGCTCATCTGCGCGAACTCCGGCGCGAGCCGCTGGGTGATGTCGTCCAGGTAGGCCTCGCCGGCCTGCATGTTGGCGTCGAACTCCACCACCTCGAAGCCCGCCTCCTGGACCACCAGGCTCATGGCGTCGGGGCGCCAGCGGTTGCCGCACTCGCCGTGCACGTCCTTGAAGAGCTGGTGGAACTCGTCCTGCGGCAGGGTCATGTACTCGAGCGGATGGCTGAAGTCGCGATGATCGCGGAAGTCGACCTGATGCACGCCCAGCCCGCCCGCGCGCGTGATGCGCGCCAGGATCTCCCAGGCCCGCGGCACGTCCTCGACGTGCTCGAAGACCGCGTTGGAGACCACCACGTCGTAGCAGCCGTCCGACAACTCCTCCAGGTCCTCGATGCCCAGGTGCAGACCCAGCACGACCTCGGGCACGAACTCGCCGGCCTCCAGCAGGCGCAGGATCGGCTCGGGGTCCAGCTCGGGGCGCTCGTCCTTGAGGCGCTGGGCCAGGGCGCGCAGGAACGGGTCGTGGTAGTCCTTGTCGTAGGGCGACAGGTAGCGGTCGGCCACCGAGACCTTGGCGCCGTGACAGGCCAGCACCACGGCCGTGCCCAGCGAAAAGCCCGGACCCAGCTCTAGCACGTTCACGTTGAACAGGTGCCGGCGGCCCTGGGGCAACTTCTCCAGATAGAAGTCGGCGATCTGCAGGGCGTAGTCCACGTCCCGCTCGATGGCCTCCGGGCTGGCGTCCTGCTTGCGGTAGTTGACGGGCGTGACGGTCATGAAGTGCTCGTGGCGGGCCCCGTTGTGGCGGGCTCGCAGCTCGGGGGCGAAGGGGAGGTCGGTTCGGGCGCCGCGTCGGCGGCGGCGGGCGTGTTGTCGGCGGGTGCAGCGTGCTGAGGCTCAGCGCTCTCGGCGGCGGCAGGCAGGTCGCCCAGGAGGGTGGGCGCGGACCAGAGCGAGTGCGGCTCGTAGAACACGGTCTGGACGTGGTCGGGGCGCGAGACCGAGAACGCCAGGCAGCGCGCCTCGGACACGAACAGATCGTCGTCGGAGTAGTGTTCCACGCCCGGCGACACGCCGAACTTGAGCGTGTAGCGGCCGGCGCCCAGGCGCAGGCTGGGGAACACGACGTCCACGCTCAGCAGGCCGACCGCGAGGTCGATGCGCGCGCCGTTGGGGCGTCCGAGCCCGTCCAGCGAACACACGTTGGTGCTGGTGGCGACGTGATCGCCGCCCTCGTTCCAGATCATGAAGCCGATGTGCACGTCGCGCTTGACCACGCGGCTCTCCAGCACGAAGCGCACGCGGCAGGGGCGGCCGCAGACGATCTCGATGGCCGGCTGGCCCTGCTCGTCGAACAGCTTGGCCTCGCGCAGGCGCACCAGGTTCAGATGGCGCACGGCGGGCGCGCCGCTGAAGTCGAAGAGCTGCAGCACCCCGTCGTCGCCCACGATCTCGCCGCTGCCGTTCTGGGGCGCCATCTCCGGCGGGGCCGGCGCGAGGTCGGGGTCGAACAGCCCCGCCGCCAGGGGCCGGTCCTCGACGAAGGGCTGCTCCACGCCGCCGCTCAGGATGGGCGCGGCCTGGTCAGCCTGCGGCGCGGGCGTCTCGTCGCGCTTGAAGCCGCCGACCTCGCTCTGCGTCGAGACGGACACAAAGGCCCGGCCCTGGTCGGCCTCGTACAGCTTGCAGACCTCGAGCGGGTCGCCGTCGGCCACCAGCTTGCCGTCGGCCAGGTAGACCACGCGGTGACAGATGCGCTCCAGGAAGTAGAGGTTGTGCGAGACGATCAGCGCCGTGGTGCCGTCGCCGCAGAGCCCCACGATGTGGTTGGTGCACTTGCGCACGAAGGAGGCGTCGCCGGTGGCCAGGGCCTCGTCGATGATCATGATCTCGACCGGCTTGCAGAAGGCCACCGAGTACATCAGGCGCGCCTTCATGCCCGAGCTGTAGGTGCGCAGCGGGCGGTCCATGACCCGCGCCAGCTCGCTGAACTCGATGATCCAGTCCATGCGCTCGGACAGGTCCTTGGCCGAGTAGCCCAGGCACAGCCCGCCCAGCAGGATGTTCTCGCGGCCGGTGCACTCCTCATGGAAGCCCGTACCCAGCTCGAGGATGGCGCGCAGCTGACCCTCCACGTGGTAGCTGCCGGAGGTGTGGTCCACCGTGCCCGAGAGCACCTTGAGCAAGGTGCTCTTGCCCGCGCCGTTGGCGCCCACGATGCCGACCCGCTCGCCGCGCCGCACCTCGAAGCTGATGTCCTCGAGCACGGGCAGGTCGGTGTGGTGCTTGCGCCCCGGGAAGATCTCCTTGAGCGCGTCGAAGGGCGAGGCGTACACGGGGTACGACTTGCCCAGGCCCTGCACGGAGATGGCGAGTTCGGAGGGACTCATGGGCCTGCGGCTCCTGCCAGGTGGTCGTCGCGCGTGTCGTGCTGGCCGGGCGCCGATCCGGGTGCCGAGTCCGTCGCGCGCGCCGCGTGGTGCTGCGTCCCGGCGAAGGGCCTGTTGCCGGCGTGACCGCTGCCGGCGTGACCGCTGCTGGCGGCACGGACAACCACTTCGTCGCCCTCCTGTACCTCCGGCGGCACCGGGCCGATCAGGGACTCGTAGTAAGAGACCTGCGTCGAGACCATGCGCGACACGCTGAAGCGCTCGCGCACGAAGGCCCGTCCGGCGCGGGCCATCTCGTGGCGCAGCACGTCGTCGCTGAGCAGCCGCACCACGCCCGCGGTCAGGGCCTCGACGTCCTCCACGCCGCAGAGCACGCCGGTGGCGTCGTGCACCAGCGCGTCGGGCGTGCCGCCGGCCGCCGTGGCCACGGGCGGGCAGCCGGCCCACTGCGCCTCCAGGATCACGTTGGGCGTGCCCTCGACCTTGCTGGTGAGCAGCTTGATGTCGGCCGCCGCCAGGATGGCGGGCACGTCTTTGCGCTGGCCGAGCAGCGTGACCACGCGCTGCAGGCCCCGGGCGGCGATGCGCTTCTCGATCTCGGGCCGCAGCTCACCCACGCCGACGATGGCGGCGTGCAGGTCCGGCAGCTGCTGGCGCGCGCGCTCGATCACGTCCAGCCAGAGCAGCGGCTGCTTCTCCTGCGCCAGGCGGAACACACCCACCACCAGCGGCTGGCCCGGCTGCAGCGCGAGCTCGCTGCGCACGGCCGCCACGTCGTCGGGCTCGGGGTCGGTCATGGCCGCCAGGTCGACGCCGTTGTAGATCACCTCGAAGCGCTCCAGCGGCATGTCGAGCCAGCGCGCGTAGTCGGCGGCGCCCTGGGTCGAGTTGGCCAACAGGTGCATCTGCGGCAGGCGACACAGGGTGTCGTACCAGGAGTCCATCCAGGTCTGATAGAAGGCCGGGAAGTAGGTCGGGTTCACGTTCCTGGTGCTGAGCACGACGTGCGGCGCGCCCACCATGGCGCCCGCGGCGGCGCCGATGATGTTGGGGTAGTCGAGCCAGCAGTGCAGCACGTCGGGCGGCTCGGCCAGCAGCTCGCCGGCCAGGTCGAGCACCGGGTTGCGGATGACCTCGGGCAGCGAGCCGGCCAGGTCGGGATGGATGGCGAGGTCGCGCAGCTTGTCGCGCACACCGGGCGCCAGCCGGCCGCCGGCCACGCCGAAGCGGATGCCGGCCCGGCGCAGGTCGTCGCAATAGTGCGCGTTCTCGTCGGACATGGGATAGGTGGTCAGCACACGCACGCGGTGGCCGAGGCGCCCCAGGCCGATGGCCAGGTTGACGCACTGCCGCTCGGCGCCGCCCGAGTTGAGCTGGCCGATGTACAGCGTGACCGTGAGCTGCCGGCCGGCGCGCGGGCGACGGCGCAGACCCACCCGCGCCAGATGCTGGTCCCACTCGCGCTGACCCAGGAAGCTCTGGGAGTTCCTGTGCTTGAGCGCCAGATAGGCCCGGGCACGCAGCATGCGGCGGCGGTACCAGCTGCCGAAGCGCGAGCGCCCGATGTAGCGTTCAAGCCGCGCCCAGGGCTTGCGCAGCACGGCCGCGCGTGTCGAGGTCACCAGCCAGCCGTCCAACGTGCGCCAGGCCACGCGCGACACGCCGGCCCGGGCCAGATCGGCCAGGATGCGCCCGGAGGTGCCCTCGATGCCGTCCAGCAGCACCGCCGCGCCGAAGCCCTGGGCGGCGGTCAGGCGCGCGGCCGCCGACAAGCGCGGCGGCGGACCCAGCTCGAAAGGCGCGTAGCGCACGCCGTCGCGCGGCGCGGGCAGCTCGCCCGGAGGCGTGATCACCAGCACCTGCGCGGCCGAACGCACGTGGCGCCGCACCTCGCCCGGCGCGGGGTGGCCGGCGCTGAGCACGACCCAGCCGGTGTCCTTGGGCAGCGCGGGCTCATCCCCCACGCCCGGCAGCAGGGACCACACGGCCTCGGCGTAGCAGCCCATCAGACGCGGGCCTCCACCGGAGACGCCGGCACGTGCGCGCGCAGCCAGAACTCCAGCATGAGCACGGTCCAGACCTGGAAGATCGAGAAGCAGTTCTCCTGGCGCTGGTGCGCCACGAAGCCGGCCACGCCCTGGGGGCCCACGGCGGCGGCGATGCGTCCGTCGCTGCCCAGCAGCACGTCCTCGCACAGGCCCAGGATGTCCGCCTGGGTCCAGGCCTTACCGGGCAGGCCGAAGCCCATCTTCTTGCGCTCGATGTAGTGCTTGGGCAGGTAGCGCCCGGCCAGGTGTCGCAGCAGCGGCTTGGTGAGGCCGTCCTGGTAGACCAGCTCGGCGCCCAGGCCCTCGGCGAAGCGCGCCACGGAGCGGTCGAGCAGCGGCGCGCGTACCTCCAGCGCGAACTGCATGGACATGCGGTCGACCTTGGCCAGCACGGCGCCGGGCATGTAGGTGCGCGCGTCGATGCCGCGCATGCGGTGAATCAGCGGGCGGCGCGTGTCGTCCAGCTCGGAGATCCAGCGCGACACGAAGCGCTCGGCGTGGGCGCCCGCCTCAGGCCCGGCGATGGAGCCCACGTCCTCAGGCATGAACATGAGCCAACGCAGGCTGCAATAGGCGGGGCCGGGCTTCCAGATGCGCCGGTTGCGCGCCATGTAGAGCGCGCGCATCTTCCAGTCGCCCTCCTCGCGCAGGGTCTCGCGGTAGCGACCGTAGCCGCCGAACAGCTCGTCGCCGCCGTCGCCCGAGAGCGCCACCGTGACGTGCTCGCGCGTGAACTCGCTCAGCAGGTAGGTCGGCAGGCAGGAGGAGTCGCCCAGGGGCTCGTCCAGCGCCGCGGCGATGCGCGGCATGAGCTCGATCGCGTCGGGCTCCAGCATCTTCTCGTGGTGCGTGGTGCCCAACAGCTCGCTGGCCTCGCGCGCCAACAGGTGCTCGCTCTCGTCGGTGCCCTCGAAGCCGATCGAGAAGCTCTGCACGTCCATGCCCAGCTCGCGCGTCATCATGGCGACGACCAGGGCCGAGTCGATGCCGCCCGAGAGGAACGCGCCCAGGGGCACGTCGCTCATGAGCCGCCGCTCGGTGGCGCCCAGCAGGATCGGCATGAGCGCGTCGGCCGCCTCGTCCAGCTGCGCCGTGGACAGCGGGCGGTAAGGCGAGCGCGTGATGTGGTCGCCCTCGGGCTCGAACGAGAAGTGCCGCCCGTCGTGGCGCTGGGGCGCCTCGTCGCCGCCCGCGAACTCGAACGTGGCCCAGTGCCCCGGCAACAGCTTCTCGGTGCCGGCGATGATGGAGCGCGGCGCGGGCACGTACTGCAGCAGCAGGTACTCGCTCACGGCCTCGGGGCACACGCGCGGCTCGATGCCCGGCACGGTCAGCAGCGCCTGCAGCTCCGACGCGAAGGCCAGCCAGCCGGGGCCGCTGGCCAGGTACAGCGGCTTCTTGCCGAAGGCGTCACGCGCCAGCAGCAGCCGGCGCGTGTTGGCGTTCCAGCTGGCGAAGGCGTACATCCCCTCCAGCTTGGAGAGGTTGAAGGGCTCGCAGCTGGCGAACTGGTACAGCAGCACCTCGGAGTCGGTCTCCGAGTGGAACGCGTAGCCCCGCGCCAGCAGATCCTCGCGCAGCTCGCGGTAGTTGTAGATCTCACCGTTGAAGGTCAGCCCCACCTGGCCGTCGGGCGTGACCATGGGCTGGCGCCCCTGCTCCGACAGATCGACGATGGACAGCCGCCTGTGCGCCAGGGCGCAGGTGCCGGTGGGATCGACCCAGGTGCCCGCGTCGTCCGGACCGCGATGCACCAGCGTGTCGCGCATGGTGGTGGCGATCTGCTCAAGCTGCTCCCGGGACCAGCGCCCGGTGGTGTCGACGATGCCTGCGATGCCGCACATAGATGTGTGTGTCCCAACCGCGGGTGGAGGTGGTTCGGGGCGACGACCCAATAACGGGTGCCGAACGTACCCTGCACAGCCGAGATCAAGCAGCGTGACGGGCCGGGATGTCCCCGGCCGGAGATTCTAACCGGTGCGCATGGCCACGTCTCGGGGCGGCTGAGGCGGGGGTGGGTGGCAGGAATGGGCGGGGCGAGAACCCCGGGCCCCGCTCGTGGAACGAACGGGCGTGGGGGAGCGATCTCGGTTCCCGCGGGGCTTCGGCCGCTGCAAGCCGACGGCGCGATGCGAGACCGTGCTTGGCGAGGGCCGCGTAGCGACTTCTGCGCCCGTGGCAGCACCGCGCCGCTCTGCTCCAGAATCCGGCTCCGTGGCGACCTCGGATTCAGCCAGACGGCTGGCTCCCGGGAGGGAATGACGTCGATCTGATCGGACTCGTCAAAGCGGAAGGAGTTTTCCTACACCCCACACCGGCCTGGGGGCTCAACGCCAGCGCGAGGCAAGGACTGCCTTCGTGACGCACGGGGCGCTCGGCCGCTGGGACTCCGCGGAGACCGCAAGCGGGACCCTCGGCCACTCAACGGTAGAATGGGTGCATGGACGCCCAGGGCACGCTCACTCCCGCCGGCAAGTTGAGGCTGGCGCTCGATCTCTTCGAGAGCGGGGTCGCGCTGATGCGCCAGAACCTGCGCCGCGAGCGCCCCTCCGCCTCCGAGAGCGAGATCGAGGCAGCCCTCGTGGCGTGGCTCCGCACCCGTCCAGGCGCTGAGCATGGCGACGCCGTCGGGCGCCTCCGTCCTGTGCGTGAGGCGGGCAACTGACCGCGCTCGCTGCAGCTCTGAAGCTGGCCTGCGCCGACCTGGACGCGTGCGCGGTCTCATACGCGTTGGTCGGCGGCCTCGCCCTCGCACGCGCCCGACGGTGTGGTCGTCGACCTGCTCTTCGCGTCGTCCGGACTGGAACCGGAGTTGGTGGCCGCGGCGGAGCGCCTCGAGGTGTTTCCCGGAGTCGAGGTGCCCGTCGCCGGGCGTGCCCACCTCATTGCCCTGAAGGTGCTGGCGGCGGATGCCGCGACGCGTCCTCAGGATGGGATCGACGCCATCAACCTGCTGCGTGAGGCGAGCCCGGACGAACTCTCTGAGACGCGGGCCGCGCTTGAGTTGATCACCTCGCGAGGCTACGCGCGAACCAAGGACCTGGCCGCTGAGCTGGAGTCCCTGCTCGCCGGGCTCAGCTGAAGCGACCACAGCCGCTCGGCTGTCGAGAGCCGTGGCGTCGCCGTCACTCCCGCAGAACCCGTCCGCCTTGCCCGGCTGTGAGTCGGAGCAGGCCATGCCTGTCCAGATCCCGGGGCCGACGGGTTCCGTGAGCCTGCGAGGTGCGCCGCGCCCGCCCTACAGGAAGTTCCCGAAGAACAGCCGCAGGCGCAGGAACCCGCGCCGCCCGACGAACAGCGCCAGCGCGGCAAACGCCGCCGCCAGCCACCACGAGAGCGTGTGCCGCAGCTCACCCCAATACAGCGCGTCGCGGTAGATGTTCACGAAGTGCGAGATGGGGTTGAGGTTGATCAGGGCCGAGAGCACCGGCCGCGAGGCCATCATGTCGGGCGGGTAGAGCGCCGGCGTGAGGAACATGCCCAGGCCGGTGAGCACGAAGACCACCTCCTTGATGTCGCGCACGAAGACGCACACCGCGCTCAGGATGTAGGACAGGCCCAGCATGGCCAGCACCTGGAACACCAGCGCCAGCACCAGCAAGGTCAGCGAGCCGGGCAGGGTGCCGTGGCCGATCAGCACGTAGAGACCCAGCAGCATCAGGCTCACCAAGTGCGGCACCAGGCACACCAGCAGCGTGCGCAGGGGCAGCACCTCCGCCGGAAAGTCGGCCTGCTTCACCAGGCTGGCGCTGTTGATCACGGTGGAGCAGGCGGTGTTGAGCAGCGCCGACCAGGCCAGCCAGGGCACCAGCCCCGAGAGCACGAAGGCCGGATAGTCGTCCAGCCCGCCGCTGGCATCCGCGCCCATGCGGATCTCGAAGATGTACGAGAACACCACCATGTACACCAGCATCTGCAGCACCGGGTGCAGCAGCGACCAGAGGATGCCGAAGCGCGAGCCCGCAAAGGGCGAGAACAGCTCACGCCGCGTGAGACCGATGACCAGGTCCTTGTGACGGGCGAGGTCTCGCCACACCCCCGGGGCCGTGTTCACGACACGGCGACTCGGGAGGCGTCAGAGGCGCGGGCCGACTCAGGGCCGGCCTCCGCCACCGCCAGACCGTCCGCGGCCGCAAGCGGGCGCGCGCCGGGGCCGAGCTCGGCTACCGCCGCCCCAGCGGGGTGTGGCGTGGACGTGGGATGCGGCGAGGCAGCTGCACCAGATCGCGACGCTGCAGGATTCGCGCGAGCGTCCGCGACCTGAGGCTCAGACAACGCCGGCAGCCGCCAGCTGGACTCGGGCACCACGCGCACCACGCCGGGATGCGGGCGCGCCAGCGGCGGCGGCGCGGGCGAGGTCCGCGAGCGCGGGCGCACGACCGGCTCCAGCCCCAGCAGCCGGCTGAGCACCAGGCGCTCCCAGGCCGGGCGGTGGTGCTCGAAGTACGTGCGCCGGCTCTGGCGCACCAGCTCCTCGATCCGGGGCTGCGCCGGGCGGCCGTGGTGCGGGCGCACGTGCACCAGCGCCACGCGCGGGTCGTACACGCAACGCAGCTGCCGGTCGGCCAGGCGCCGCGCCAAGTCGACGTCCTCGTAATAAAGGAAGAAGCGCGGGTCGAAGCCGCTCACCGTCGCCAGGTGCTCGGCGCGGGCAAACAGGCAGGCACCGGTGACCCAGTCGACGGCGCCGGGCAGGTGCTCCCGCATGCTCAGGTACTTGCGGCGGTGGCAGGCGCGCAGCAAGCCCGTCAGCAAGCGGCCCAGGCTGGGGAAGCGCCCGGCCGAGCGTGTGCGCCGGCCATCGCTGCCGTGCAGGGCGGGGCCCACCAGCGCCACGTCGTCGGGCTGCGCGGCCAGCAGCGCGGGCAGGCGCGCCAAGCCGCCCGCGGGCACGAACAGATCGGCGTTGCCGAACGCCACCCAGCGACCGCTGGCCCGGGCCAGGGCGCGGTTGATGGCCTCGCCGTAGCCCAGGTTGGTGTCGCTCACGATGCGCGTGGCCCAGGGCACGAGCCGCCGGGCCAGATCGGCCGAGCCGTCGGTCGAGGCGTTGTCGACGATGATCAGCTCGCTGCGCAGGCCGCGCTGCCAGAGCTGCGACAGCGCCGGCACCAGCGAGCGCAGCAGCAGGGGCAGATCCCGGGCGCTCTGGTGCGTGACGACGATCCAGCTCAGATCGACGCCGGGTTGTTTGCGCTCGGCCATGGGCCGGGACTCCCTCGGGTTGCGGCTGGGAGGCAGCGAGCCTCCACCAGCGTGTCAACGGCGCCGCTCCAAACGGCGATCGAGACCCGCTCGGCCCGGCTGCCGTCGCCCGGGTCAAAGCACCCGGCGCGCCAGCCTCCAACCGCTGCGCGCGAGGCTACCAAAGGGCCCTCGCGGCGGGAAACGGGCTGCCGGTCACGAGAAACGGGGCCACCCGCTGCCGCGCACCGGGCTGCCCGTCGCGCGGCAGCTGGCCTCGCTCTCAGCGTGTCTCTCCCGCTGCCGGAGCGACAGCGCTGTAGCTGCCCCAGCCGCCGACCGCCACGACCTCGAGGCCGGCCTCTGCGACCCAGTCCACGTAGCTATGACTATTGCCCCACCAACCCTGAGTGGCGGAGAAGTCCAGCGAGGGTTGCACGATGCCGCGCATGGCCGCCGCCTTGGCGGGATCGTCAGCGAACAGCAGCCGGGCCATGGCGTAGCAAGGGCCCGCGAGAAAGCGCACGTACACGCCCACCGGCGTGTTCGGATGGAGGCCGCCCTGCACCAGCGGCACGAGCGGCGCCACGTCATCGTGGATACCCCACGGCGGCACGTAGCCGCTGCCTTGCTGGTCCATGCTGTAACCCGGCCGCGTCGCCTGCGTCAGCATGAAGTCAGCGCACACGTGGAGCTGCTCCAGAACCCGCGAGCGCATGTTCGGCGCCGCGGCCCACCAGCCGTACGCATCCCAGAGGTCCAACCAGTTGGCCAGCCCTTCGGCCAGGACGCCAGTCATCCACGAGTTGCAGCTCCGCGCGTATTTCTTGGCCTGCTGGTGCGTGATCTCCACTCCGAACTCGTTCCACGCCAGGGCCTGCACCGAGTCGTTGTCCAGGTGCCCGCCCTCACTCACCGATCCGCTGTCGACCACGGGGCAACCCATCCAGTTGCGGTTCTCGAGGTCGGTCAGCGCCCGCTCCGCGATGGCCAGCACGTCCGCCGGGGAGACATGCGGCACCAGCGTGCCCCGATGGGTGAGCAGCGGAGCCATGTACGCCGTGCTCTTGAAGAACCAGCCATAGGCGCGGCTGTTGCCCCAGGACTCACCGGCCAGACGGAAGCTGGCAACCGACAGATGCTGGCCGACGGCGCATTGAGCCGCCGAGAAGCTGCCATAGGCGAGCGAGAACCAGACCAGCGCGTCGATGGTCATGTGCTGCGCGTGGGGCGGCGGCAGGCCCACGCCCGGCCAGCCCTCCATGCCCGGCGGCATGCTGGAGGAGTACAGCTGGCTGAATCCGCCCTTGGAGTTGTTGTAGCCCTGACCCAGGATCCACTCGGGGTGTTTCAGCGGAGACCAGTCCACGTTGCAACTGCGTAGCCCCTGCGCCTGGACCCAGAGCTTGCCCGCCTCGCCCAGCGCCTCGGAAGCCCCACCCAGGATCAGGGCCACGCCTGCCGGGCAGGTGTGTGCCTGGACGCGACCGCTGCCCGTGGCCTCCGGGTTGTGCGGGTCTGGTATTGGGCCCCAGGTGCCGCTGTCGCGCAGCTCGTCGGCCTGCGCACTCGTGAGCTGGGAGGCGGCGAGCTGCTGCTGGATGTAGCCGCCGAGCGGGGTCAACCCCAGACCCGTGTCGAGCTGGAGATCCGACCACCAGAACGAAAACAGCTGCCCGAAGCTGATCGACGTCTCGCTGGCAAAGAGGTCCTTGACCACGGTGATGCTCGGCCCGAGCTCCACCACCTCCACCACGAGATAGCCCGACAGCGTGTGCCCGAGGTTCACGGAGGCGGGGTCTCCATACCAGAGGCCCACCTCGGAGCCGGCGCGGTAGGCCTTGAGCCCAGTGCCCGGGATGGGATAGAAACCGTCGTGGTCCAGCACGATGGTGACGCTGTTGAGGCGCATACGCGGTGCGGTTGTCATGGTGCGTGTCGATCCCAAGCGGTCTGTCGACCGCTCGGCGCGTGCGAGACGCTGGATCATGGCGTCGGCCCCGGAGAGCAGAGACCGAAGCAGGGAGAGAGAGAGGAGCCCCGTGAGAGGGGGGGCCCGACAGAGGGGGAGAGATGGACCAGCGTACACACGTCGTGACCTGATTGCTCGCTGAGCCCCAGTGGCCACGCGTAGCCGTGGGCCGCCGAGACGCCAGACAGGGCACAATGCCCCCCTTCAATGCTCATCACCCCCCCCATGTCCGCAGGAATCAGCCCATGCTGCCGCTGTTCGCCACCCTGCTGCTGCTGCTCGCCGCTCCTGTGCGGGACACCGGCGTCAACGCCGAGCCCGGGGCCGTGGCCGCCGCCGCCGTCGTGGCGCCCGCCCCAGCGCAGGTGTCGAACGCTGGCGCCGCGCTGACGACCGCGCCGGCGGCCGCGCCGGCTCACGTGACGGACGTGACGGACGTCGTGGCCGGATACGCCGATGAGGTCGCCGCTATCATGGCCGAGTCCCTGGCTCGTGGGCGAGCCATGGAGCGCCTGACCGCGCTGTGCAGCACGGCGCCTCGACGCCTCGCGGGCTCCCCCGGCTACCTCGCGGCCGCCGAGTGGGCGCGCCAGACCATGCTGGCCGACGGCCTCGAGAACGTGCGCTGGGAGCTGGTGGAGGTGCCGCACTGGGTGCGCGGCAGCACCGGTCGCGTGCGCCTGGTGGAGCCGGCCGCCCACGCCGCCGAGCTGCCCATGCTGGCCCTGGGCGGCTCCATCGCCACGCCCCCAGGGGGCATCACCGCCGAGCTGGTGGTGGTCGACTCGCTGGACGCCGGCAAGCTGTTGGGCGAGGCGGCGCGTGGCCGCATCGTGCTCTTCAACGGTCCGCTGGACCCGACCCTGCCCACGACGTTTGCGGCCTACAGCGGCGCCGTGGGTCAGCGCGGAGCCGGCGCCACGGTGGCCGCGCGCCAGGGCGCCGTGGCCTCGCTGGTGCGCTCCATGACCACGCGCCTGGACGACAACCCGCACACCGGCGCCATGCACTACGCGGACGACGTGCCCCGCATTCCCCACGCGGCCATCTCGACCCTGGCGGCGGAGAAGCTGGCCACGCTGGTCGCCGCAGGCCAACGCGTGGTGCTGCACATCGAGCAGAACTGCGAGACGCTGCCCAACGAGCAGAACCCCAACGTCATCGGCGAGTACCGCGGCACGACCCGGGCCGACGAGGTGCTGGTGGTGGGCGGGCACCTCGACGCCTGGGACGTAGGCCAGGGCGCCCACGACGACGGCGGCGGCTGCGTGCAGGCGCTGGAGGCCCTGCGCCTGCTCAAGACCCTGGGCCTGCGGCCCAAGCGCACCATCCGTGTGGTCATGTTCGCCAACGAGGAGAACGGCCTGGCCGGCGGTCGCGGCTACGCGAAGGCCCACGAGGGCGAGCTGCCGCGCCACGTGCTGGCGCTCGAATCGGACAGCGGCTCGTTCGTGCCGCGCGGCTTCTCCAGCGACGCGACGGGCGACACGCGCGAGCTGCTCGCCGCCATCGTCGAGCTGCTGGAGCCCTGGGGCGCGGGCACGTTGGTGCAGGGCGGCGGCGGCGCGGACATCGGCCCCATGCGAGCCCACGGCGTGATCCAAGTGGGCCTCAAGCCCGACAGCGCGCGCTACTTCGACCTGCACCACAGCCCGCGCGACACCATCGAACAGGTCAACCCGCGCGAGCTGGCGTTGGGCGCCGGCGCCATGGCCGCGCTGCTCTACGTGGCCGCGGACATCGAGCCGGGGTTCACGCGCGAAGCAGCGGAGTCGCGCTGACTTCGCGCCGGAGTTCCTCTACGAGCGCACGGCCGGCTGAGCGCGGGCGCGGCCTGCGCGGCGCCCGGCTCCGTCGCAGTCATGCACTCGCTCTCCCGAGCCGGATCCTCCGACGCCATGCGCTCGCCGCCCCGTATTGGTTCCGCCGAGGGCGAGCGCTCGCACTCCCGCCGCGGGTCCGCCGACGCCACGGGCTACTCCTCCCGCTCCGGCTCCAGCGCCACGCCCAGGCCGTCGGCGATGCGGTTGGCGTAGGCGAAGTACGCCACCACCAGGTTGGCCTCCAGGATGGCCGCGTCCGACAGGCCCTGCGTGCGCAGCGGGTCGAGGTCGTCAGGTTGCATGGCGCCCGGGCGCCGCGTGAGCTTGTCGGCGTACTCGAGCAGCGCCCGCTCGCGGCCCGACAGCTCGGCGCTGCGCCAGTCACGTTGCAGGTGCGCGATCCAGGCGTCGAGGCCCTCGGCGTGCTCGCTGCCGCGGGCGAGGCGGGCCAGACCGGCCCGGTGATGCACCACTCAGTAGCGGCAGGCGTTGATGTTGGAGACCACCAGCCCCAGCAGCTCGCGCTCGTAGGGCAGCAGTTCCCCCGGCGCGTGCAGGATGCCGTGGTACAGGCGCGCGTGGTCCGTGAGCGTGCCCGGACGCAGGGCGTGCACCTTGAGGATGTGATCGACACGCCCCGTGGACGGATCGCGGTTGGCGGCGTAGGCGGCGGCCAGGTCGCCCGTGGCCTCGTCCTCGGGAACGGTCTCGATCCAAGCGTCGCGGGGCATGGCACGCGCTCCTCATGGCAAGTGGACGGGGTGAACGGCGCCGTGCAGCGGGCGCGTCGAGCTGTACTGACGTGCCCGCGAGGCGTCGTGTCGTGCGGATCGGCGTGTCACGGCGATGCGCCCGTCGGCTCGCGGGGCTCCCCGATCGTGGGGCGCGCCGGGCAGGCTGGCAAGCCCCGGCGGCGCCACGTGCCCCGCGAGCACGCCACGACGTACGATCTGCCCTCGTGCCCGACACCACCGGCGGGCGGCGCCACCACCAGCTCGCGAGACCCACCGTGCCCCGTTCCCTTGGCTACCTGCTGCTGCTCCTGGGCGCGGCGTCCCTGGTGGGCGCCTGGTCCTGGCTCAGCGCCGACGATGTGGCCACGGGCGACGGCGGCGGCCGCCCGCCCTACGTGCTGCCCGTGACCCTGGCGCAGGTGCAGCGCGGAGACGTGCAGCCCTCGGTGCGCCTCACGGGCTCGGTGCGCAGCGCCCGCTGGGCGCGCATGGCCTTCGAGCTGTCGGGCACGCTGGTCGAGTTGCAGGCGCAAGAGGCCGACGCAGTGCCCGCCGGTCAGATCCTGGCGCGCCTCGACGATCAGGATCAGCGCCTGGCGCTGGCATCGTTCGAGGCCAGCCGCCTGGTGGCCCAGCGCGAGCTCGAACGCGCCCGCGCCGGCGAGCGCGACGAGGAGATCAAGCGCCTGGCGGCCCAGCTCGTGGCGGCCGAGGCCGAGGAGCAACTGGCGGACCTGGAGGTGGAGCGTCGCCGCGAGCTGGCCGCCGCCAGCGACGTGAGCCGCGCCGAGATGGACCGCGTGCAAGCCACCCAACGCGGCGCCAGCGCCAGGCGCCAGGCCGTGGCCGAGCAGCTGGCCCAGGCCCAGGCCGGCACGCGCGCCGAAGACCTGGCCATCGCCGAGGCACGCCTGGCCCAGGCCGACGCGGCCCGCGATCGCGCCGCCCGCGAGCTGGCCAAGACCGTGCTGCGCGCGCCCTGGGACGGCGTGGTCATCCGCCGCCACCGCTCCACCGGCGACTTCGTGCGCCCGGGCGACGTGCTGTTCGAGCTGGCCGATCTGCAGCACCTGGAGATCGACGTCGAGGTGCCCTCCACCTACGCGCTGCGCCTGGGCCTGCAGCCCGACGTGATCGTGCGCGTGGACGAGGCGCCCGAGCTGGCGCTGCACACGTCCTTGCACGCGTCCGTGCCCAGCGCCGACCTCGTCAGCCGCAACTTCCGTGGCATCGTGCGGCTCGATGCGGACGCCGCCGGCGGCGTCCTGCGCCCGGGCATGTTCGCGCGCCTGCAGCTCATGCTGGCCAACGTGCCCGACGCCCTGGTGGTGCCCGCGGACGCCGTGCGCACCACCGAGCGCGGCACCATCGTGGTGGTGGCCGACGCGGCCGAGAGCGGCGAGGGTCTCGTCGGCCGCTTCGTGCCCGTGCGCGTGCTGGGCAGCGAGGCCGCCCGCACGGCCGTGGCGCCCCTGGCCCCGGACGAGGCCCCGCTCTCCTCCGGCGACCGCGTCATCGTCACCGGCGTCGACCTGGCCTACCCAGGCGTGGCGCTGCTGCCGCGCGCGCCCGGCGACGGCGACCGCGGAGCCCCCGGCGGCGCGGACGCCGCGCGCACCGACGCGGACACGCACAGCGACCGCGACGCCAGCGCCGACGCCGGGGCGTCCGGCGACGAGTCACAGTGAACCCCATCCGCGCCGCCGTCGAGCGCCCCTACACCGTCGCCGTGGGCGTGGTGCTGGCGCTGCTGTTCGGCGTCCTGGCCATCACCTCCATCCCGGTGCAGCTCAAGCCGCTGGTCGACACGCCGCGCATCACCGTCGACACCAACTTCCGCGGCGCCAGCGCGGTCGAGGTCGAGGAGCAGGTCACACGCGAGCTCGAGGAGGTGCTGCAGACCGTCGAGGGCCTGACCGAGATGGTCAGCGACTCGTCCGAGGGCCGCAGCGGTGTGACGCTGGAGTTCGACTACGGCACCGACACCCAGCTCACCGTGGTCGACGTGATCAACAAGCTGAGCCAGGTGCAGCGCTGGCCTGAAGAGGCCGACGAGCCGGTGGTCACGGTGCAGAGCGGCACGCAGACCGAGTTCGTCATGTGGATCGTGGCCCACTCGGGCATGGACCCCGACGCCGTGCGGCGCCTGATCGAGGACGACATCAAGGCGCGCATCGAGCGCGTGCCCGGCGTGGCCTCGCTGTTCGTGGCCGGCGGCTCGCCGCGCGAGGTGCAGGTGCGCATCGACCCCGACGCCCTGGCCTCCCGCGGCATCTCGGTCAACGCCCTGCTGACGGCGCTCAGCCGCGGCAACATGAACGTGCGCGGCGGCACGGTGGAGACCACGGGCCGCCAGCTCGTGGTGCGCACCGTGGGCCGCGCGCCGCAGGCCAGCGACCTGGCCCGCATCGTCCTGTCCGAGACGCCCGCCGGCTCAGTGCTGCTGGGCGACGTGGCCGAGGTGGTCGACAGCTACGTCGAGCGCTCGGGCTTCGTGCGCATCAGCGGCACGCCCGGCGTGGCCCTGGGCGTGCGGCGCCAGGCCGGCGTCAACGTGATCGAGCTGGTGGACCGGCTCGAGCTCGCCATGGACCGCATCAACGACGTGTTCGCCGCGCGCAACATCGACCTGTGGCTGGCCAGCACCTACGAAGAGACGGACTACATCCGCGCGGCCATCTCCTTCGTCACCAACAACATGCTGCTGGGCGCGGGGCTGGCGGTGATCGTGCTGCTGGCGTTCCTGCGCAGCGCGCGCTCGGTGCTGGTGGTGGCGCTCTCCATCCCCATCTCGCTGATCACGGTGTTCCTGGTGTTCCAGGCCCTGGGTCGTTCGCTCAACGTGATCAGCCTGGCGGGCGTGGCCTTCGCCAGCGGCATGGTGGTCGACAACGCCATCGTGGTGCTGGAGAACATCTTCCGCCACATGGAGGCCGGGCGCTCGCCGCGCGAGGCCGCCATCGAGGGCGGGCAGGAGGTCTGGGGCGGCGTGCTCGCCAGCACGCTCACCACCGTGGCGGTGTTCGTGCCGATCCTGCTGCAGTCCGACGAGGCCAGCGAGCTGTTCGCCGACATGGCCCTGGCCATCAGCGCGGCGGTGGCGCTGTCGCTGGTGGTGGCGCTGACCGTGGTGCCGGTGCTCGCGGCGCTGCTCTATCGCGGCGGCGCGCCCCGCACCGCCGCGCGCGAGGTGCACGCCGACGAGCGCGGCATCGGGCGCCTGTACGGCCGCTTCCTCGAGACGCTCAGCGCCAGCGACAACAACGCCGTGGCCGGCAAGCTGGGCTTCACGCTGATCGTGCTGGCCCTGGCCCTGGCCTCGCTCAAGCTCACGCCGCCCGCGGAGTACCTGCCCACGGGCAACCGCAACATGGTGCTGTTCTTCGCCGACCCCGTGCCCGGCACGCGCACCGAGGCCATCGCCGACAACCTGGCGCCGCTGGAGCAGTTCGCCCTGGCCCAGCCCGAGGTCGACCGCATGTTCAGCGTGTCCGGCCCCTTCTTCAACGGCGGCGGCGTGATCCTCAAGCAGGAGTACGCCACGGCCGAGGGCATCGCCGACTTCCACCAGAGCCTGTACGGCCCCGCCAGCACCCTGGCCGGCTTCCGCTTCGTGGTGCCCGTGCGCAGCTCGCTGTTCGAGGACCCGGGCAAGCAGTTCGAGGTCGAGCTGTCGGGCCCCGACCTCGCGGGACTGGGAGCCGCCAGCGAGCGGCTCACCGAGCGCTTGCGCGCCGTGCCCGGCGTGGAGTTCGTGCGCAACTCGCTGGTCACCGGCCGGCCCCAGCTCACGGTGACGGTGGACGAACACCGCGCCAAGGACGCCGGCCTGGACGTGGCCGCCGTGGGCGAGGTGGTGGCCACGCTGGTGGCCGGTCGCCGCGTGACCACGCTGATCGACGCGGGCCGCGAGGTGGAGGTCAACGTGATGGCGCCCGCCGCGCGCATCGCGTCCGCGCGCGAGCTGGAGGCGGTCCCCTTCGTGGCACCCGGGGTCCTGGCCCGTGGACTCAACGGAGAGCTGCGCTCCACCGGCACGCGGGTGCTGACGCTGGGCTCGGTGGCCACGGTCGAGACCACCATCGGCCCCCAGAGCATCCGCCGGCTGGAGCGCGAACGGAACGTGCTGCTGACCGTGAACATCGCCGAGGACGCGCCGCTCGAACAGGTGGTTGCCGCAGTCGAAGAGACCGTGCTGCCCGCCATGGCGCGCGAGCTGGGGCCCGCCTACACCGTGGCCGTGGGCGGCTCTGCCGACAAGTTGGCCACCACCCTGCGCTCGCTCTCCGGCGGCTTCGGCCTGTCGGTGCTGATCATCTACCTGTTGCTGGTGGCGCTGTTCCGCAGCTGGGTCACGCCCGTGATCATCCTGGTGACGGTGCCGCTGGCGCTCACCGGCGGGCTGATCGGCATCCGCGTGGCGCACGAGCTCTCCGGCGGCCAGGCGGCCTTCGACGTCATCGCCATGCTGGGCTTCGTGATCCTGGCCGGCATCGTGGTCAACAACGCCATCCTGATCGTGCACCAGGCCAACAACTTCCGCGAAGCGGGCATGGACGCGCGCCGCGCCATCGCGGAGTCGGCGCGCTCGCGCCTGCGACCCATCCTGATGGCGGCCATCACCACCGTGTTCGCGATGGCGCCCCTGGCGGCGGGCGGCGGCGCCGGGGCCGAGCTGTACCAGGGCCTGGGCGCCATCATCGTGGGTGGCCTCGCGCTCAGTACGCTGTTCACGCTGGTGCTCGTGCCCGTGCTGCTGAGCCTGGGGCAAGACCTCTCCGAACGCCTCGGCGGCCACGCAGCACAGCCCGCGACCCAGCCCGCAACCCATCCGACCGCCTGACCTGACGCATCATCTGCCTCG
>Ga0164313_10000156_pt1 | contig 46973 bp, 37 predicted proteins | sample GuaBasSedimGuay4_FD_113735 | JGI IMG/M metagenome (GOLD analysis project Ga0164313, IMG submission 113735) | Subseafloor sediment microbial communities from Guaymas Basin, Gulf of California, Mexico - Guay4, Core 4569-4, 0-3 cm | ecosystem: Environmental > Aquatic > Marine > Hydrothermal vents...
GATGAAACCTTTCGTAGTTTCCAGTGGTGGTGGGAGCTGGACTCGAACCAGCGTAGGCATAAGCCAGCAGATTTACAGTCTGCCCTCGTTGACCGCTTGAGTATCCCACCGGTCCACTTGAGAAAGGGCTCTAGATCACGGGCGAACGGCCAAAGATCAAGGCTTTTTTTCAGAGCAGGCCCGCTTCCCGGAAGCTGTAGAAGCCGAGGCCTGCGGGATCGGACTCGCGGCGGCCAATGACGATATGATCGAGGAGGTCGATGTCGATGACCTTGGACGCATCGCGGAGTTGTCGGGTCACCTGGATATCCGCGCTGCTCGGCGCCGGGTCACCACTCGGGTGGTTGTGGGCGCAGATTACGGCAGAAGCTCCGGCCCGTATGGCTTCGCGGAAGACCTCGCGTGGATGAACGAGGCTGCTGGTGGCAGTCCCCGAGGTCGCCTCGTGGAGGCGCATGAGACGATTCTTCCGGTTGAGGCAGAGCACCCAGAATTTCTCGACTCCCAGTCCGACTGCGATGGGCAGAAGATGATCGAAGACCAGTTCGGGACGGTTGAATATGGGAGCTCCGTCCGGCTGCCGGGCGAGGATACGGCGGGCGACCTCCATCACGGTCAGAAGCTGGAGAGCCTTGACCGGTCCGATACCCGGCACCCGCTTGAAATCGTCGGCTGACCATGACAGCAGATCAGCAAGTGAACCGGCGTCGGCAATCAACCTCGCTGAAAGGTTGATCACGTCATGGCCCCGGGTACCGCTTCTCAGGAGCATGGCGAGCAGCTCGGTGTCGCTCAGGGCACCTGGCCCGTGTGCTTCCATCCTTTCCTGGGGACGTTCCTTCGAGGCCATTTCCCGAAGCTGCACGGGCCTGCATCTGTGTGCTTCGGGCATTGGAACAAGCCTGTCGAAAGTGTCGGATTTTGGAAGAATTTTGTTCCGATGTTCCGGAAAGCGAACTAGGGATATTCGCCGATGAGCAAGTTACGCGTAGTTGTATGGGGCGAAAACGTACACGAGAGCACACATGAGAGCGTCAGGAGGGTCTATCCGAATGGCATGCACACCGTGATCGCTGATGGCCTTAGCGAATCCGGAGATGACCTTGAGGTGTCGACGGCGACCTTACAGGAGCCGGACCATGGCCTGTCTGAGGAACGCCTGGCATCAACTGACGTGCTGACCTGGTGGGGACATACCGCCCATGGAGAGGTCAGGGACGAGATCGTGGATCGGGTTCAGAAACGGGTTCTCCAGGGGATGGGGCTGATCGTGCTTCACAGCGGTCACTATTCGAAGATCTTTAAGCGTCTGATGGGAACATCGTGCTCATTGACCTGGCGTGAAGCCGGAGAGAAGGAACGGGTCTGGGTCTGCAATCCCGGACATCCGATCGCGGCTGGGATCGATACCAGTTTTGAGATCTCCAGCGAGGAAATGTACGGGGAGCCATTTGGAATTCCCTCGCCCGATGAGCAGGTTTTTATCTCCTGGTTTGAGGGCGGCGAGGTCTTCCGCAGTGGCAATTGCTGGCATCGGGGGAACGGCAGGGTCTTCTATTTCCGGCCTGGGCACGAGACCTATCCAACCTACTTTGACGCCAATGTTCGCAGGGTGATCGCGAATGCGGTCCGCTGGGCGTGTCCTCGGGGTCAGTGGGTCGATAGTTGCCCGAATGTGAAGAACGCTCTTGAGCCGATTGAGGTCAAGGGCGAGAGCGTGCATTGAAGCAACGCGCTCGGTCGATCACCGACAAGAGGGGTCTGCGCAGGGTTGTATCCCCGGCGATCGTCAGATCAGTTGAAATAGCGGACGTACCCGTCTCGCCGCAATCGCTCCAGATAGCGTTCTTGAGCGTCGCGAGCCATCTGGCTGATGAGGAGGCGTTCGATCTGATCACGTACCTCGATCAGCGGCTGGACTCCGGCATCCCGCTTGTCCTCGACGTAAAGGATGAAAATATCGCTTTCGGTTCGAATGGGCTCGCTGAAGGTCGCTTTCTCCAACGAGAACGCGACATCGGCCAGTTCGGGTTTGAGGTCTTCACGGTTGATCCAGCCCCAGTCGCCCCCCTGTCCTTTCCTGGTATCCTGACTGTACTGCGTCGCCAGTTCCTGGAAGCTGGCACCCGCCTCGAGCTGCCCGATGATCGTGTCCGCAGTTTGCTCGAGGACGGCTTTATTTTCATCCGCGAGCTGAGCCAGGCGAATCAATCGCAGGTGGACGCTGTCGCCTTGGTAGAAGCGTTCCTGGTTCTCATCGTAGAATTTCTCGATCTTCACCGGACTGACAATACTCTGGGACTTTCGAAGCTGACTGCGCATGTAGCCGACGACGATTTCCTCTCGGACAATGTCCCGGTATTCGCGCGGCGTCTTACCGATTGCTCTCAGGTATTCAAGGAACTTGCTGCGGTCGCCTTCGAATTGGGTGATGATGCGTTCCTTGACCTCGTTCTCGACAAAGCTGTTCGGAATCTGTCGCTTTTCGTCGCTGTAGAAGTCCTTAACGATCAGGATCTGGTCGGTCAGATTCTGAATGATATCATCCTCGACCGTTTCAAGGTTTTTCCGGAATTCGGCTTCGGTCCGGCTCTGGGAGCGAATCTGGGGCAGCAGGGGTTCAATTTCCCGGCGGATATCGCCGACCGTGATGATTCTTTCCTCCACGATCGCGGCGATCCCGTTGGCAAAGCGGGCTCCCACCGGATCCGTGTTGGGCTGGGCTGCAGCGAGTTGAGCAATGAAACAAAGCACCACGAAACCGATGAAGCGCACGAAAGGGTTGTTCGTCATCTTGATACTATTTCGGGAGATTTCGCAGAAAAACGATGATTTCATCTAAACGTAGAAGGGGATCGAAAGCGGTCAAGCGGGGAAAGCGGGTGCCCAACATGACGAAATCATCAGGTTTGCGGCTCACACGTCGACACTTTAGCCGATTTCCCTCGGCTTCGACCGAAAGAATTCGCTTCTGTTCCGCCAGGCATCGGATTTCGGTCAGGGCCAGGAGTGCTTCGACCTCGGTCGGCCGGGGGCCAAAACGATCGGCGAGTTCATCGCGGATTTCCCGCAGCCGGCCGACGGAATCGCTCATGGCAAGACGACGGTAGACGTCGATCCTCAGTCGGGTTTCGTCGATATAGGCGGAGGGAATTCGCGCCTCGATCGGTTGGCATGAGCCTTCATCGATTTCGATCTGCTTGAGCACGGTGTAACCGTCTGAGTAGCGATTGGACGATTCCGACTGACCTTCTCCCTGGTAGACAAAATCAAGTTTGATCGATGCCCGGATGGCTTGAGCCACGGACTCACCCTTCAAGCGCGAGATACTCTGCCGCAGAAGCTGGCAGTAGAGGTCGAAGCCAACGCCCATGATATAGCCGCTCTGTTGCTGGCCCAGGAGGTTGCCGGCCCCTCGCAGTTCGAGGTCCCGCATCGCGATCCGGAATCCGGCTCCGAGTTGATTGTGCTGTCGCAGGGCGTGGAGGCGTTTCCTGGCGATATCGAGCAGACGGGAGTGGCGGTGGAGCAGGAGATAAGCATAGGCCTGATGCCTGAACCGCCCGACACGACCACGGAGTTGGTAGAGCTGAGAGAGACCAAAGCGGTCGGCGCCCTCGATGATGATCGTATTGCAGTTCGGAATATCCAGCCCCGATTCAATTATGGTCGTGCAGACCAGGATCTGGAATCGTCCGTCGATAAACTCCACCATAACCCTCTCCAGTTCCTTTTCGCCCATCTGGCCGTGACCGACGCAGAAACTGGCCTCGGGAACGAGCTCGCGCAGACGCGAGGCCACGGTATCGATGGTCTGAACCCGATTGTGCAGGTAGAAAACCTGTCCTCCCCGGCGTATCTCTTTGCGGATGACCTCGGCGACGAGGTTTTCCGCGTAGCTCTTGACAATTGTGATGATGGGCCGGCGTTCCGCAGGCGGAGTCTCAATCACACTGAGGTTCCGGGCTCCGACCAGGGCGAGGTACAGGGTTCGGGGAATCGGAGTGGCGCTCATCGAAAGCAGGTCGACGTTCGATCTCCAGTTCTTGAATACTTCCTTGTGCTTGACCCCGAATCGCTGTTCTTCGTCGATCACAACCAGACCGAGATCCCGGAAAACCACGTCCTTCTGGATCAGACGATGGGTTCCGATCAGGATGTCAGTTTTCCCCTCGGCCAGCGAAATGAGGATCTTCTTCTGCTCACGACGCGAGCGGAACCGGCTGATCATCTCCACCACCACCGGGAATCCGCCCATCCGCTCACGGAAGGTGTTGAAATGCTGCTGTGCGAGCACGGTGGTCGGCACCAGTATGGCGACCTGCTTCCCACCCATGACCGCCTTGAACGCAGTCCGGAGTGCGACTTCGGTTTTGCCGAAACCGACGTCGCCACAGATCAGGCGATCCATTGGCAATCGGGTTTCCATCTCGGCCTTGGCCTCCTTGATCGCCTTGAGTTGGTCCGGCGTCTCACGGTAGGGGAAGGTCGCTTCGAACTCGTTCTGCCAGTTCATGTCTTCTGGAAACGCGAACCCGGGGTGGAGCGACCGCTTGGCCTGAATCTCGAGTAATTGCGCGGCATAGTCGAGGGTGGCTCGTTCCGCCGCCCGCCGGGTTTTCTCCCACTTCCCGCTGCCGATCCGCCCGAGTTTTGGGCGCATTTTGGTCAGTCCCACATAACGGGATATCAGGTGCGACTCGTGCAGGGGCACGTGGAGGGTGACATCGGCGTCGAACTCGAGCGAAAGAACCTCGCGGGTCTGTCCGCCGCTCTCGATCGTTTTTAACCCGCGGTAGACCGCGATTCCATGTTGTAGATGAACGACAAATTCACCTTCAACCAGTTCCGAGAAATCCAGCAACTGATCAACCTGGGATTGGTTGACGGACGCGCGTTGGCGCAGAAGTGGGCGGCGCTTGCGTTTGACTCCGAAAATTTCGGTTTCGGTCACGATGACGACGGCCTTGAGGGCATTCAGCCCATCCCAGGTCAGCCGGCCAAGCCCGGGCCGGAAACGCACCCGGAATCCCTCGTTGAGCTGACCTTCAATAAACCGCGGATCGATCCGGCCGGATGTTTTCTCCTCGGCCAGCAGTTCCCGGACGCGTTGGAATTCTCCCTCGCGCGGGAGTACGAACAGCACCTGGTCGCCGGCCTTCTGCCATTCTGCAAGCTGGGAGAGGAAACGACCACGAGCCGCCTGTTCATCCATCAGGCGTTCGTCGGCAATACGCGACTCGTCCGGATAGGACCGGTAGAGTTCCAGGGACTCTGCATCGTAGGTCACGGTCTCAACGGTTCGGCTGTCGTCCGAATCCAGGTCGAGATCGGAGACGGTTACCCAGTCGCCCTCTGACCGCCGGCGGTTCCGACAGAGGTCTCTCCAGGAATCCCAGACGGTCGAATCATCGTTGCGTGCATGCTCGGAAAACGTCTCGGCCAATTCGTCCGGTTCCACCAGCATCCAGTTAACGTGGAATGGAAGGAAACCGGCGATGCCATCAGTGGATTTCGGCAGATCCATGGTCGGCGATGGCGTGATCGCCACGGCTTCCACAGGGTCGCCGCTGCGCTGCGTCACCGGATCGAATGCCCGGATCGAGTCAATCTCGTCTCCGAAGAAATCGATCCGGTATGGACGGTCGTCGGTGACCGGATAAACATCGAGAATACCGCCTCTGATCGCCATCTGGCCGGGTGCCTCGCAGATTGACTCGGCATCGTAATCGAATCGGATGAGCGTATCGACGCACTGCCCAAACGATATCGACGCGCCCTTGTGGAGAGGTAATTTGAGGTCCCGAATCGAGTTTGGAGCCGGGAAGGGCTGATCCAGGGCTCGCGGGGTGGTGAGGACGACGAGACCTTCGCCGTTCCCGGGTTTGAAGTTCTGTAGGGCTGAAAGGGTGGCCAGGCGATCGCCTGCCGGTTCGAAATTGCCTGGGCCGGTTGAGGAATCCTCGGGCAGTTCGGGCAGGATCAGGCAGTTCAGCGGGGTTGCTACTTTTCCTGAGGCGCGGCGGAACAGCCTCAGATCTTCGGCCAGGGATTCGGTCAGAGAAGCGGTCGTGGCGATGATGAACCAGATCTGCGGCCCGGAATGCCGGATCTTTTCCTCGATGATCGCGGCGCGGGCGGCTGTACTCACCCCGATCAGGCGGGTGTGATTTCCTGTGTTGGTCTCCGGTAGAATCGGCGACTCAATCACTTGGACTCCTCTCGCGCAAGGTGATCCAGGGCCTCGAGGGCTGCCTGTTCTTCCGCCTGCTTCTTGGAATTGCCCACGCCGCATCCCAGAGTTCGATCGAGCAGGGTCACCGCGACTTCAAATCTTCTTCGGTGGGGGTCGCCATCCATTCGCACGACCTGGTAGACAAGCGCGTCGTTGCCGTGCAGGGGCTGCACTTTTTCCTGGAGGCGCCCCTTCGGGTTCTGCCGTTTCTGGAGGGGCTCAAGTCGGTCGTTGATGGGCCCATACCAGGAGAGAACGACCTCCGATGCTTGTTCGAGACCGGAGTCTTCGTGGATGGCGCCAACAAGGGCCTCGAGAGCGTCTTCCAGTGCAGAAGTGCGCAGGTTTCCCCAGGAAGCGTGCTCGGCGTCGCTCATCTGGAGCATATTGTGGAGACCGATCTCGCCGGCCAGGCGGGCCAGGAATTCGCCTCGGGTCAGGGCCGATCGGTTTCGGGTCAGAGCTCCCTCGTTGTCGATGGGAAAGGATCGAAACAGCTCACGGGTCACGACGAGTTGGATTACGGCGTCACCGAGGAACTCCAATCGTTGGTAGTCGCGGGAGTCGTCGGTCCGTCTGGCATTGAGCGAGGGATGGGTCAGGCTTTCGACCAACAGTTCGCGATTGGAGAACCGATACCCGATTGTCTCTTCGAATTCGGTCAGTTTCTCGGAGGTAAGATCCATCGTCATGTGTTTGGTGGCGAACTTTCAGAACACATCCAGGAATCATAGTGGATGCGTGCCAGACAGTTCCCGAGGATTCATGGCGTCAATGCCAAACGCGACCCGGAACGACGGTGGGAAGTTGAGAATTTGATCGCCCGCCTCAGTCAGGATGGACACCATCCATCCGCAGATGGACCGGATCCAGAAGACCTTTCAAGACGCCAGGCAGGAAAATAGAGCCTGTTTCGTGGCTTATCTTTGCGCGGGAGATCCCGATTTCGAGACTTCCCTCAAGGCCTGTCGTACCCTGGTTGACGCCGGAATCGACATATTGGAACTCGGGGTGCCTTTCTCGGATCCACTGGCGGATGGGGTCACGAACCAATTGGCGGCGCAACGGGCGTTGGAAAGCGGGATGACGCCCGGTCGGGTCTTGGACCTGGTTCGCAGGATCAGGCAATTCAGTGAGATTCCGATCATCTGCTATACCTACTACAATCTGGTCTTTGCCAACGGCCTCCCTGGCACGACCCGGTCCATGGCGGAGGCAGGAGTTGACGGGATTCTGACCCTCGATCTCCCACCAGAGGAAGCATCGGACTATCTGGAGTCCTGTTCTGATGCCGGTTTGAAGACGGTGTTCATCGTGGCGCCCACCACACCGGAGGAACGACTTGAGCGGATCGCCTCGTCGGCCACTGGATTCCTTTACTATGTATCGAGAACCGGTGTCACCGGTGTGCAGAGCGAGATGTCGTCTGATATAGGGGCGGCGGTCGCGACCATCCGCAGGCACACAGACCTTCCAACCGTGGTCGGATTTGGCATCTCGAATCCCGATCAGGTGACGGCGATTGCGGGCCTGGCGGATGGAGTGGTCGTGGGCAGTGTCCTGGTGCGCTGCTTCCAGGACCCGGATCGCGACGCAGAGGAATCGCTCAAGGCCCTCGACTCGACGGCGCGCGGCCTGCTCGCAGGGCTTTGATTGAAATCCCGGTCCAGCGCAGCAGGAAACGGTGAGCCCGATGGCTGATGACGAAACGATCTATGTCCTGACCGGACCGACTGCGGTGGGGAAAACCGAACTCTCCCTGCGCTGGGCCGAAACCTTCGATGCTGAGATAGTCTCCTGCGATTCGCTCCTCTTCTATCGTGGGATGGACATCGGAACGGCCAAGCCAACCAAGTCCGAACGTGCCCGCGTGCCCCATCACCTGATCGATATTGCCGAGGTGGACGACCCGATCGACATTCGGCGATATCTCGACTTGGCCGAGCAGGCGATCGCCGGTATTCGAGCGCGCTCGAAGAGGGTCCTGGTCTGCGGAGGGAGCGGTTTTTACCTGCGTTCGTTTTTTCATCCGGTGGCGGACTCGGTGGAGATACCCGAGGCCGTCCGAATCGCGGTCGAACAGCGCCTGGAAAAGGACGGGCTCGCAGCCCTGGTCCGGGAGCTTGGGCCGTTGAATCCCGGTGGTATGCAGCAATTGGATACCTTAAATCCGAGGAGAGTGGTGCGGGCCCTGGAGCGATGCCTGGCCTCCGGACTCACCCTGGCGCAGCTGAAAGAAGCGATGCTCGGCCAGACCAACAGTCTGATCGAGGCTCGCAAGGTTGCGGTCCGACTCGAACGTGATCGCGACGATTTGAACGATCGCATCGACCGTCGCATCCGGGCCATGCTGGATGAGGGCCTGATCGAGGAAGTTCGGAAACTGATGAGCTGCGGACTTCGGAGTAATCCCAGCGCGGCCCGGGCCGTGGGCTACGGTGAGACCATGGAATGGCTCTCGCGAGGTGATTCGACGGAGGTCCTGGCTGAATCGATCGGGGTGCACACGCGCCGACTGGTGCGGAAACAGCGAAGCTGGTTTCGGAATCAGATGCCGGAGTATGGAGTGATTGTTCTTCAGGAGGCCGGGGAGTTCCCGGCTTCCGAACTCTTTGATTCCGACTCGCCGGGCGGGACCATGGCGATGCCGTAGGTGCTCAGGGAGATTCCCTGGACTCGTTGCAGTGCCGACCACGCGTTTTTCAGATCGACGAAAGCCTGCAGCTCACTGACCCGTGCCTGGTCGCTGCGTTGCTGGGCATCGAGGACGAGTCGACTGGTGCTTAAGCCGGCCTCGAACTTTGCTTTTTCGAGCTCGTATTCCTCGTTGCTGAGTCGGCGCCTCAATTGGGCAATATCGACGCGTTCGAGACCGGTCTCGACTGCCCGAACCGAGGTTCGGATATTCATCATCAGTGCCTGTTCCAGATCGCGGATACGGAGTTCTTCGCGCTGGAGAACGAGTTCGGTCTGCCTCAGGCGCGCCCTGCCTTCCCGCTGTCCCCAAGGAACGCTGAGAACGACGTCGACCTGCCAGGCATAACCGTCTCCTTCGGGTATCTCCTCATATGCTTCGCTGAAGGACGAGGCCCGACCACTGTAACCCAGGGCGCCGCCCAGGTCCAGGCGAGGGCGACTCCTGCTCCGGGCCAGTATGACATCGAACTTGAGTTGCTCGGTCAGGGAAAGAGCTGCCTGGTAATCGGGCTGATGCTCCAAGGCCACTCCGTAGGCGCCGCCGACGGAGGGTATTTCGCCGATTGTGAGATCGATCTCCAACTCAGGGACGCTCTGGTCGAATGCGAAATCTCCGATCAGAGAGAGAAGCAGGTCCTCGGCATCGCTCACCGCCTGTCGGCTGTTCAGGACAAGGGCCCGTTGGTCGGCCAGTCCGACTTCTGCCTGGGTGACGTCGAGACTCGTGGCCATGCCGTTTTCGCGGCGAACGGTGTTCTCATCCAGGAAAGACTGCGCAACATCGCGGGCAGCCAGGCGCACTTTCAGTCTGGCCCGCTGAAACGCCAGGTTGTAGAAAGCGGCTTCGGTCTGCTGGACGATTGCGAGGACATTGGCCTGCATCTCGTAGTCGGCTCGGTCAACGCCGACCAGGCTGCGTTCGCGGGTCGCCCGGTTGACCTCAGTTCCGAAGCCATCCAGGAGGGGCTGCCTGACGCTCAGGGATACGTCGGCATCGTAGGCTGGATTGAGGGTTGAGAATTCGGAGTTGGTGAGGAGCCGATCCATGTTGGTGCTCACTGTAACCGACGCTCCAGTATCGATTTTCTTGGTGACTCCCGCGCGTGCCGAGAAATTTTCGTTGCGGGGGCCGTCGGAACCGTCGAGATCCGAGGAAGAGGTGCTCTGCTGAACGACACGGGTGCCCACGGTGAGGTCCATGGTCGGGTCGAACTCGCCTTTGGCCACCTCGGTCTGTTCCTGGGCAATCTCCGGATCGACACGATCAGCCTGCAGGGAGAGATTGTGCAGCAAGGCGCTTTCGATGCAGTCTTTGACCGCGAGCTTGGGGGCTTCCGGGGCAGCCTGGGCGAAAACAGTCGAATTGAGCGCGCCGGTCGCGATCATGAACGCGCCGACCCGAAGGGTTACAGTCAGAGATTTGCCAGTGGCCATGGTATGATCGGTAGGTGAAGGTGCCATCCCGGCACCAATCCCAATACACTGAACCGCCGATGGAAGTTACGCAAATTCAGAAAACACCCCGAACCTCAGGTCACCCGTGAAGACGGTGCTGCTGAGAGGAGTTTTGCGGGTCTACTGACGCTCGAAATTGCCGTCAGAAGTGCGTTTGAATACCTTGAATCCGGCACTTTTCGCCTCTGATCTCGAAGTCGGTCGGGTGACTTTCGGGGTGGAAACGGCAGAAGCCTGGTCGCGGATGACAGATCGGCCACAGGTTGGGCATTCCTTCAGAGGAGGTTCACCTGACGGCTGGACAACCTCGAATCCAGTCCCGCAGATGCGGCACGGGGGCGTCGTAGGTCGGTATCTGTGGAGGGGCATGCCCCAGGTGGCTGGCTACTGGGCGTCCGCCAACCCCGAGCGAATCAGTTCTTCGCGAACCATATCGGTGAAAATAAGGCTTCGACTCAGGTTGGAGTTCAGATTGGCAATCTGTTGGCGAGTCGATTCGAGTTCGCCCTCGTCGAGTTCGCCCCCGGGCGATGATCTCGAAGCGACGTGGATGATGGATCCCAGGTCGCTGGCCAGGACCATATCGGAAACTCCTCCGACGGGGATCTGCTCGAGCCGGGAGAGGATGCTGTAATTGAAGTCCTCCGGAGGCGTTTCGAAAGTGAAGTCCACCCATTCCTTTATTTCCAGACCCGCTTCGACTGCTGCTTCTGAGAACAGCTTGCCCGAGTCAATTGCCTCTTGGAGTCGGACCTTCAGGTCTTCGCCTTTCTCGGCGAAAAGTTCCCGTTTTCGCTCGGTGGCGTAGTCGGCCAGCACCTGGACTTTCACAGTCGGGAATTCCGGTGTGTAGGAAGCGAGTCGATCCTGGAAGAACATCAGAATCACGGTATCTCCCACCGTCAGAGGGTCCGAGAACCAATGGTCGGGGGTCAGCATGAAGGCTTCGTCGACGATCTGGCGGTCCCAGCCCAAGCCGATCGATACCTGCCCCCGGGCAAACGGAGGAACCATCAGCGGTTCGAGACCGGAACTCGAAATCATCGACGCCAATGCTTCGGAATCCGGTTCGACGCCATTCTCGAACAGGGCATAGGCAAAGTCAGAAGCCGTTCGGACCGCGATATTCTTGGCCATTTCCAGTTTCAGGTCGCTTTCCACCGTATCGCGAACGTCCTCGAGCTTCACTTCGGGAAGTGCTGTGTCAGTCTGTTCGGAAAGCGCTTCGTCGGTTTGTTCGGAACGTGCGTCAGAGAGGCTTTGGTAACGATCTTTATTGGTCTCGAAATAAGGCGCGACGTCGGCCTCGGGCAAATCGACCGCCTCGGTATAGTTGGCAGGGTCAAACACGACGTAACCGACGCTCATCCTTTCTGGAATATCGTAGCGGAAGCTGTTCTCTTCGAAAAACGCCTCGAGCTCCTCGTCGGTCGGTTCTATGACGGGGTCAAATTCGGTCAGGCTCAGAGTTCCCTCGGTGACGGTCCATTCTGCCTTCAGGCGAGCCTGTTGCGTTCTTGCTTCGGCATCGAGGACGTAACCCGGGCCTCCGACCAGTCTGTTGGCTTCCTGGCTGCGATAGTCTTCCTTCAGAATGTAGGAGATGATCGATTCTGACAGAACAGGATTGGCAGCTATACTGTCGAGGAATCGGGCGTAAGCTTCGTTGTCGTATTGGCCGTCGGGCCCGGTAAATGCCCTGAGCGTCTGGATGTACTCGGCGAGTTGCTCATCGCTTGGTCCCGGCAGATCAAGACTGTTTGCGATCGAGATGGTCGCCGCTCGTTGAAAAGCATAATCCTGGATCTCGGTGCCGCCGATCGACCGGGAGCCGGTCTGCAGGTAGGCACTGATCTGCGCGACTTCGAAGAAATCACGCTGATCCTGCTCAGTGGTCAGAGAGGTGCCGAAAACCTCGCGCCGGGCGCCGGTTTGATCCGCCCGTCCGATCCCGGGCGCCGCGCCGATGGTAAAGACGAATGCGACAATAATGACTGCCAGGAGGACGATAAAGAGAACCTGGTAGTGTTTCTGGAAGCGAGTCTGCAGCCAGGATATCATGGTATAATTGGGTAAAAACGCGGGAGAGTAGAGCCGGGCCGGGCGGTGTCAACGGGCAATCAGGAGGTCTGGACAATGTTATCATCCGGGAGTTCCTGCCGGTTGACGAGATCGACCATGGATACATCGCCGTAGCTTTGGATCATGGCGTCCTGACCCTGTTTCAAAAACGAAGCGATAGTCGGGTCGAGTTTGGACGGTTCGATTCCGGCCGGAGTTTCCCCGAGAGCGGCGAATCCAGTGCGGAATTCAGCCAGCCCGATACTGCTCAGCGGACGGGCCGGTTGGAAACGGTGGTCCTGACCCGAGTCGTTGTCCTCCGGAGGAATGGCTGTAACGAGCTTGAGATCCTGCAATCTGCTCAAGCTTTCGTTCAGGAGTTGATTGGGAATGCGGGTGACAGCAGCCAACTGGGATGCGGTGTATGGGGGTTTGCATTGGTGGAAGCGGCGGCAGACGAGACCGAGAATCAAGAACGAGACCACCTCTCGGGTGCGAAAACTCAGGGCATTCCAAACCGCGCGACTGCCTTGGAAGCTCGCATTCTGGATGGCATAGGTGATCTGGCCGCCGGCGAGAATGATCAGCCAGAATGTGTACAACCCCACCATCAGGACCACGAGAATACCGACCGATCCGTACAGGCTCTGGGCGATTACCACTTTGCGGAGATAGAGGAATGCCAGGTGATTGTTCAGATTGAGCATGGCCACCACGATAACAGCCCCGATAATCGCCGGTAACCAGTTGACCTTGGTGCTGGGAATGAAGCGGTAGAATGCGGTCAGCAGGACGGCCAGTGCCACCAGCGAAACAAGCGAACCGGAGTTGGCCAGAAAGGCGTGGATCCTGCTCCCCAGAGGAAGGCTTTCGAGTCCCGTGACAAAGGTTGAGGCGGAAAGCAGGGTCAGGCTGGCAAAGGCGAGAATTGCACCGAGCGTCACGACTGTCCAGTAGAGAACGATTCGAACGACCCAGTTTCGCCCGCGTCGGACGCCCCAGATTGTGTTGAAGGCGTCCTCGATCGAGGTAAAGAGTTGGATCACGATCACAATGAGGAACAGGCTTCCCAACACGCCGATCGTCTTCGATCTGCTGCCTTCGATGAAGTTCTCCAGCATGGTCGCGAGATGCGGATTGACCATTGGTTCAGCGTTCGTGGTTCCGCTCCCACCGTTATCGGTCTGGTCCACGATCTGTTCAAATTCGGTCACCTGGGGCGCGATGAAGAGGATCCCCTTGTTGATCATGCGGACCACTTCATCCGTGTTGCCCCGGTCCAGAGCCAGGCCTGAAAAGAGCACGGCGATGGCGATCAGGGGCCCGATGCTCAACAGTGAGCTGTAACTCAACCCCGCGGCCCGGCTGACCAGCTTGTTGTCGCTGAGACCGACCCACGTCAGCGAAAAAACGCGGCACACGCCAAAGAGGCGTCCGTGAAGCGAATTGTCCTCCAGGGCGGAGGCGGTCCAGATCGTTGTGGTGAAAAGGGTTCGAAGCTGTATCGGAATGCCCGTAAGTCGATTCAGAAAGCGTGCGGCAGCGTGCGGCATGGGATCAGATCAATCATATCCCTGCCCGCCGGGCAATCACGCCGATACTGTTTTTGCTACAAGTGGCTCACACGCCTCCGAAAATCATCAGGTACCCGAGACCGGCCGCACCGGCCAGCCCGAGCAAGCCAGTCAGGAAGACAAGACCCAGATTGAGGAAGATCGTGCAGAAGTAGAGGCCAACCGAGGAGGCGAGGGCCGCGACGGCCAGATTGAAGTCGCCCTGCGACCAGAACAGAAAACCGAAGAACCCCGCTCCTATGGCTGCACGGAGGCGTACCCAAGGATAAATCCCAGGGCTCTGAAGAAACAGGACCACCCCGAGAACCAGGTCGATCAGGCCAAAGATGGTAAAGGGGTTGGTCAGGATGGCAACGACGTCCACCGACGCCACGGCCTCCATGTTGGTGATCAGGAGCGCGGCCGAACTCAGGATCAGGATCAATGAACCGAATCGCATGCCCCACATGGCCGCGAGAGCCAATCCGGCGGTCGGGTCGCGCTTGTCAGAGGTCTCGCTGGTGCGACCTTCGGCTGCAGCCAGCATTTCGTCGACCAGGATCGGTTTGTCGTCTTCCCGTTTGATGTTGAGGGTCGCAATGCTTTCCTTGGGCTTGACTTTCAGCTTCGTCTTTTCGGGAAAGAGTGTGGCAACGAGATCCTCGTCGGTCGAAATCTGGACCCACTTCTCAGTGGTGGCCTCATAGTAAAAGGTGTCTCGATCCACCTGTTCAGCCTCAACCAGCGACGCAAGTTGATCGAGGGTGAACGGACCGCGTGAGTCTTCGTCCCCCTCCTTCCGGATGTAGTACTCCTCCATTTGGGTGATCATTGTCTTTATCAAGGCCTGATGCTCTTCAAGGAGATAGTATCGGCCCCATGCTCCGGAAACGTTAGGTCTTTTACATCCGTTTCAGAGTCTTGATTGAAAGGAGCTCGAGCCCCGTCTCCAGAATCAACAGGACCCGGCGACAGAGGAGCAGTCTTCGTTGACAGACCGACTCGTCATCCACCAGCACACGGTTATTGGCGTAAAAGGAACTGAAGAGACCGGCCAGTTCGTAAAGATAGATGCAAAGAAAGTGGGGCCGCAGAGTTGCGGTGGTCTGTTGGATCACGGCAACAAAGGCCACTATTTTGCTGGCCAGAGCGAGTTCCTCCGGTGTCTCGAAGGCTGTCGCCTTTGATGGATCCTCCGCCAGGTCCGGCGTCGCACGGCGAAATATGCTGTGTATCCGGGCGGTCGCATATTGGAGGTAGGGTGCGGTGTTCCCATCCAGGCTCAGGAGTTTCTTCCAGGAGAAGATGTAGTCGCTGCTTCGATTCTGGCTCAGGTCCGCATAGATAATGGCGCCGATCCCCACTGCCTCCCCAATGGCGCGGGTCTCTTCGGGCGGGAGATCCGGGTTCTTCTCACGGACGACCTCGAGAGCTCGCTCAACCCCTTCGTCAAGAAGTCTCTTCAGCCGGATAGGGTCACCACTGCGAGTCTTGATCGCCTTCCCGTCGTCTCCAAGAATGGTTCCGAAGGTGACGTGGTGAAAGGCCGGCATGGTCCGCCCGGTCTTTTTGAACCATTTGGTCGTAGTCAGCGCCAGATGCTCGAAATGGTCCTCCTGCCGGCTATCGGTCACGATAACGATGATATCCGCCTGAAAGTGTTCCAGGCGGTAGAGCATGGTCGCGAGGTCGTGGGTTGCGTAATTGCTGGCGCCGTCCGATTTGCGCACGATAAAGGGCTGGGACTTGAATCGTGGGTGTTCGGGGTGGAAAACAACCAGCGCGCCCTCGCTTTCCTCGGCAATATTCTGATCGGTCAGCTCCCGATAGACGGTTTCGACCTTGTCTCGGTAGAAACTCTCACCAAGGACAACGTCGTAATTTACGTTGAGCCGGTGGTAGACGTCCTGAAGGGCATCCAGGCTCAGGGCGTTGATCCTCTCCCAGAGCGCCGTGCTTTCGGGGTCACCAGCCTGAAGGCGCACCAGTTCCTGCCGGGCTTCCTCCATGGCCTGCGGATCCTCGCGGGTAATCTTGTCGCCTTCTTTGTAGAGTCGTTCGAGTTCCTCGAGGGCATCCGTCGCGAGGGCATCCTCGTCCAGGAAACGCTTGTAGGCGTAGAAAATTTTCCCGTAGGGGGTGCCCCAGTCCCCGATGTGGTTGTCGCGGACGACCGATGCGCCGCAGAACGACAGCAGCCGGCATATGGCCTCGCCGATGACGATGGAGCGGATATGCCCGACGTGCATCTGCTTGGCGGTGTTGGGTGAACCAAAGTCGACGACGACCTTTTTCCCATGGGTGAAGGCACCCGCTCCCTGGCGCAGGGCCTCCTCTGTTGAATAGGTCTGGAGCCACCGCAGCAGGAATGCCGGCGTCAATCTGAAGTTTATGAATCCCGGTCCGGCGATGTTGATCGTGACTGCCTCGGCCAGGGAGTCATCCTTTTCCAGTTCTTCAACCATGCGGGTGGCCACTTCTCTCGGGTTGGTCCGAACGCTCTTGGCATAGGGCAGAACCCCGTTGGCCTGAAAATCGCCGAAGCGTGGGTCGGCCGGTCGAATATCCGGAGAAAAATCGGCTGCACCGACGACCGTCTCAGCGGCTTCGTTCACTTTGGTTGCGAGTTGCTTCGGGAGGTCAAACCACGGATCCATCCGTCCACTCAGGCGACCCCGTTCATCGGGATCAAGATCAGAGTTCACTTGAGGTTTGGGAATCCTGCCGAAGCGCCAGAATGCCCCAAGCCTCTCCGGGGGGTGGGCGAAGGGGTATGATTCCGTCAAAAAAAATATCCTCGACAGATGTTACCCAATAGGTTTATAGTAAGAGTTTTAGGGAAAATCCAGCAGTCTTCATTTGCAACCACGCTCTATGTTAAAAAGAACCCTTTCGGGCCGCCGTTTTGTTAAGCCGCCGTATACCTACCTCATCGAAAAAAAACGCGATGGGGGTGAGTTTTCGCAGGACGAGATCCGCTATATTATCGATTCGACGGAGGAGGGCGAAATTCCTCAGTATCAACTGGCTGCGCTCGCCATGGCCATCTACTTCCAGGGTATGTCTGCCCAGGAGACAGCGACCCTGACCGAGGAGCTTATGCTCTCCGGCGAGGTCATCGATCTCTCCCATATTGCCAAACCGAAGATAGATAAATATTCCACGGGCGGAGTCGGTGACAAGACCTCCCTGGTATTGGTTCCTCTGGCTGTCGCCAGCGGAATAGTATTGCCGATGATGTGCGGCCAGGAACAGGAATATGTCATCGGGACGCTGGACAAGCTCTCCGCGATTCCCGGATTCAGGAGCGAGGCCTCGATCAAGTCCTTTGTCGCGCAATTGGAGAAGATTCACGGTGCGATCGTCAAGCAGAGTACGGAACTGGCGCCAGCCGACGCGAAGCTCTTCAAGCTTCGGCGCAATACGGGCACGATACCCAGCTTACCGCTCATTACCGGCAGCGTTCTGAGCAAGAAACTGGCGGAAGGATCCGAGGGTCTCGTGATCGACGTCAAATGGGGCAACGGTTCTTTCATCAAGGATCTGGAACAGGCCAAGCAACTGGCTCGATCGATGACGCGAGTCGGGCGATCGATGAAACGACGCTGTGTTGCCCTGGTGACTGACATGAACCAGCCTTTGGGCGATTCGGTCGGCACCTCCCTGGAGGTCAAGGAGGCGATTCAGTTGTTGAGAGGCGAGGGGCCCGACGACCTGAAGGAACTCGTTCTGAAACTTGGAATGGAGATTGTTCGGCTGGCCGGGGTGGCGGGTTCGACCCTTTCAGCCAAGCAGACGGTGCAGCGCCATATCGCCGATGGCAGTGCCCTCGAAACCCTCAAGAAGATTGTGGAAGCACAAGGAGGCGATACGTCCTATCTCGACGATCCCGAAAAGTTCCCGACCGCCAAGCACATCCGGAAGCTTCCGGCGCCGAAGCGAGGCTATGTTCATACCATCAATGCCTCCATGGTCGCTCGTGGTGTGCACATGCTGGGTGCAGGTCTGACCAAGGCGAAGGGAAAGATCGATTACGCAGTTGGCGTGTCCGAGATCAAGAAGGTCGGCACCCAGGTCAAGCAGGGTGAGCCGTTGATGATGATACACTACAACGACGAGTCGAAACTCGAGTCGGCCCTTGAATACTTCAAGGCGGCCTACCGCCTGGCACCGAAACGCCCGACCCCGCCGCCCCTGGTGGTCGAACGTGTCGCCTGAACGCGATCCGATTTTTCATGACAAAGCCCCCGGCTTCCAATCCGGGGGCTTTGTTATAGGGCAAGCGTCTCTGCGGGATTCACGCACGTCCCATATAGGAACCGTCCTGGGTACTTATTTTCAGAAGCTCCCCCTCCTTGATGAAAAGGGGTACCTGGACGACGAGCCCGGTCTCCATAGTGGCTGGTTTCTGCACATTGCTGGCCGTGTCGCCCTTGATTCCGGCAGCTGATTCGGTGACTTTGAGATTTACACTTGCCGGCAGCGTGATGTCGACCGGCACGCCGTCGACATAGAGGATTTCGATCTCTCCGTTTGGCGCCAGGTAGTTCTTGTTCTTGCCCACGAGTTCCTCGGTCAATTCGATCGACTCGTAGGTTTCCGGGTTTATGAAACTGTACATGTCCCTGTCCTGATAGCTGAACTCGTAGTTCTGCCGATCGGTGGTGAGGACGACCACATTTTCGGTGGCGGTGAAGCGGACGTCGGAACTGCGCTGCGTCCGCAGGTTCCTGAGCTTGGCCTGAACGAAGGCCCTCAGGTTCCCCGGTGTCCGATGATGGCTTTCCATCACGAGGTGTGCCTCGTTCTGGTATTTGATTACGTTTCCTTTACGAACGCTGCTGGCTTGAGTCATGATCGTGGTGGTTTCTGCCCAAAGCGACGGGACTTAGTGCGCTGACCGCATTGGTGTCAACACAACGACTCGCGATCCCGGTCGCCCGGGAGACAGTCTCTCAGGCCACAGGTTGGAGCAGCAACTCGATTCGTACCAGAAGGCGTCCGAATTCCCTCTCGGCGGCGGCGATCAATCCCCGATGGAAGTGGATTTCGGCTTCGCTTCCGTTCGGAGCGGTCAGAGACTCGGCCGGCCGCTCGTCAATGGCTCTGGTCGGCGTCGAATCGGACCCGGGCTTGTGCGTGACGACCATCGATTGGAGGCTTGGGGCGGTGGGATCGATCATGAGTGAGACGGGTTCATAGGCGATCCGGTTCAGGAAGGAAAGACGAGTTTAGCGCAAAGGGTGATTTTGAGAGAATTTTCACACCACATCGGGATCAGTCCGGACAGGAGCATGAAGTGATCTCTTGGCTTGTCATTTTACTGAGGGTGCCGACACTGGCTGCGCCTTTGGCCTCTCGGTGGTCCCTCGGTTCTCGGCGTTAAGGCGTTTCGATTCGCCCGTCGAGGTGAGTACGGAGTCTTTGCCGGTTTCACCGGGCGGTTCGGATGTCGGATCAGTATCAAAACAATCTATGAAGCAAAGAACGTTATTGCGTGAAGTTTCCCTGGAGGGGACGGCACTCCACACCGGGGATGACGTCACGCTGACCATCAAGCCGGCCCCCGCCGATCATGGTATCATCTTTCGTCGGGTCGATCTGCACGGGTCGCCCGAAATAAGGCCGCACATCAGCCAGGTTTCCGATCTGGTGCGGAGTACCACCATTACTTCGGGGCATGCCCAGATCCACACGGTTGAGCATGTACTCAGTGCTCTGCACGGTTATTCGATCGACAACGTGGTGGTCGAGATGAATGCAAGCGAACCACCCATCATGGATGGCTCGGCCCGGCCGTACGTGAATCTCATCCTGGAAGGCGAGCCGGTTGAGCAGGACAAGGAACGGGAATTCTTCGACTTGGATGAGCCGATTTCGGTAACCCGAGGAAACTCCTCACTCATCGCCCTGCCGTCCGATCAGTTGAAGATCTCCTGCACTTCGGCTGACGACCGCGGAATCCATACCCAGCACCTTTCGATCGCCCTCGACCCGGAAACCTACGCCACTCAGATTGCGGCCGCCCGCACCTTCACCATTTACGAAGACATCGAGGAGTTGCTCAAGCTGGGCAAAATCAAAGGCGGCAGTCTCGATTGCGCAATTGTCCTCAAGGGGGACAAGATCATCTCCAAGGAGCCTCTCCGCTTCCCCGACGAATTCGTCCGCCACAAGATCCTCGATATCATCGGGGACATCCTGCTGGTGGGGAAACCGATTCGTGCCCATATCGTCGCGGTCCGGCCGGGCCACGCCATCAATGCGGATCTGACCAAAGCCCTGGCCGAAAAGCTGGAACGCAAAGGCAGGCGCAGGAAGGCCAGGAGGTCTCCCGCCGTCCTTGCGACCGAGACCTCTCTCGATATCAAGCGTGTCCTCGAGACCCTCCCGCACAGATATCCGTTTCTGATGATTGACAAGGTGGTTGAATTCGTCGGAGACGACGAATTGACCGCGGTCAAGAACGTCTCCTTCAACGAACCCTACTTCATCGGTCATTTTCCGGGTGAGCCAGTCATGCCTGGTGTCCTCCAGATTGAAGCCATGGCCCAGGCCGCGGGCATCATCATGCTTCGGAGGGTGTCGAACGAGGGACGGACTGCGTTCTTCATGAGCTGCGACAAGGTGAAATTCAGGAAGGCGGTCCGGCCGGGGGACCAACTCGTCATCCGGGCCAAGTTGACCAAGAGCCGGGGCAACAAGATCGGTGTGGCCGAAGCGACCTGCACCGTGGATGGTGAAGTCGTCTCGACCGGCGAGCTTATGTTTGCCCTGCTTGAGTCCGAAGGCAGAGAGTAATCGCATCGTCCATCGTAATGGAATCGAGGATACATCCAACCGCGATTGTTTCCGGAGGTGCCGACATCGGCCCCGGGGTTGAAATCGGACCCTTTGCCTACATCGGGCCCGAGGTGGTCGCGGGCGAGGGAACGATCGTCCACCACCATGCCTGTGTTGAGGGTGCAACCGTCCTTGGTCCAGGCTGCGAGATCTTCCCTTTTGCCTGCCTGGGACTCCGTACCCAGGATCTGAAGTACAAGGGGGGGCGGCCGCGTCTGAGGGTCGGAGCCCGAAATGTGTTCAGGGAGTTCGTTACCGTCCATACCGCAACCGGGGACGACGACGAGACGGTGATCGGCGACGACAATGTTTTTCTTGGCTACACCCACATCGCCCATGACTGCGTGCTCGGCGATCATATCGTGGCGAGCAACCACACCACTCTGGCCGGGCACGTAACGGTCGAGGATCACGCTGTTTTCGGGGGAGTGGCCGGCGTGCACCAGTTCTGCCGTGTGGGCACTTATGCCATGGTCGGAGCGATGGCCAAGGTGACTCAGGACACGCCTCCTTTCATGGTGGTGGATGGCAACCCATCCGCGGTCCGTTCCTTCAATCGCATTGCCGTTGAACGGGCCGGGTTCTCAGCCGAGCAGGTCGAGCGGGTCAAATTCGCATTTCGCGCGCTTTACCGTGAGGGATTGAACCGAGCTCAAGCTCTCGAGAAAATCGAGAGTCATCCCGAAGCCTCATCGGATGAGATCAGGTGTTTTCTCCAGTTCGCCCGTCTGAGCACGCGTGGATTCGTTCCCGGGCACCGGGATTGAGCCATCAGCCTTCCTCCTGTCTACTTCTTCCCGTAAACCTCCTCCGGATTAAAGAGGCGTTCGCCGCCGACATGCTCGAGCGTGCCGTCCGAGTTTGCCGCTCGATAGAAGCAGGAGCGGAATCCGTTGTGGCAGGCCGCCCCGCCTTCCGCATTGACCAGAAGGAGGACAACATCCTGGTCGCAGTCGACCCTGACCTCCATGACAGTCAGTCTGTTTCCGGATTCCTCCCCTTTGAGCCAGAGTTTCCTGCGCGAACGGCTGTAATAGGTCGCCTTCCCAGTCCTGATGGTCAGGCGAAGGGCCTCCTCGTTCATAAAGGCAAACATCAGGACTTCGCCGGAATCGGCGTCGGCAGTGATGCATGGAATGAGACCGTCCCGGTCGAATTTGGGCTGCAGTTTCAGGCCGGTTTCAATCTCCTCATGGGAGGTTCTGGGATTGATAAGGTCGGAGCTCATGGGTGGGTGAGACAAGACGCTAGACAATTTCCTGAGCGGGGGAGCGTGGTCCGGGGAGCACGTCGATCAGGTCCGCCAATCGTCCGATTGAGGGTGGATCTGCCGGACCCTCGTCATTGCGGATCAGGATGCCTGACCACCCGGCATCCCGGGCTCCCACGAGATCGTGGTGCCGGCTGTCCCCGACGTGGAGAAGGGCATCGGGTGGCATACCGGACATCGTTTCGGCCGCTCTGAATATACCGGAATCCGGTTTTTCGACTCCGACCTCGACTGATATCACCACAGACTCGACCAGATCCGAGAGGCCGGTCTCCTCCAGGACTGAATGCAGGCGTTGATCCCAGTTGGAGAGGACTCCGAGCCAGTAACCTCGGTCGCGGAGCGTCTTGAGAATCTCGTGGGAACCATCAAAAACCCGCCATCGGTCCGCGTGGCTGAAAGAATCCCACATATTGATGAAGATGTTGTCGAACTGGGAGGTGGGGATGGGGCTTTCCTTCATTGTTTCCCGGACAACTTGCCGCCAGAAGTCCTTTTCGCGTTCGTCGGGATCGAGAACAGCGGGATTTTTCGAGATGGAGGAGAAAGCCGATTGGAAGGCGGATTCGAGTTCGAGCGGATTCCTTATGATATCGTATCCCCGGAGGATCTCGGCGTAGACCTCCCCGACGGACGGGTGGGGGGTCAGGAGGGTGCCGCCGGCGTCGAAGGTGACGGCCCTGACGGTGGAGAAATCGAACTGGAGTGATTTCATCACAGGCCGTCTGCCTCCCCTAATGCGCGGAGATAGTCGTACGTGTAGATACCGGTCCGGTGACCGTCGCTGAATCGGAACTGGATGGCGTAGTTGCCGACCTTCTGCCAACCGACCAGATCCACCTCCTGATGCTCTCCACCGTCTTCACCGCCGTATATTCGACCGAAGATATCTTGTTCTCCACGAACCTCGGCGCTGGGCGAAGCCTTCCGCAGATCGGGTACTGATATATAGGTCTCAGCACCGTCTTTCCAGCGGATGGCGAGTTCTCTTCCAATCATCTGGATGTCTTCAGGCAATACCACCCGGCGAGTTCACCAGTTGGGCGCGCGACACTCAAGCCCCGCGTTCGGGACTCCTGGGAAAAGTTGATCCGAGTGTCCGACTGGGGTGATCACCCTAGCCGGAGCCTCTGAACCCGGTGTCTGTGAATAACTTGGGGATAACAAAAACCTTTGATTCCGTTGCAAGATGCCTTGACTTGGTGGGGTTAGGTGGGGAGAAATGGGGCGTTGTGGTTTAGCTTTCCCCGGTTTGTTTATGAATGGTCAGGTAAAACCTTATTATGTTGGAAGTTTCCGGCATAATCTAGATGCGAAGAATCGCTTGACGATTCCGTCCAAGTGGCGGTTCGCAGGAGACGATGGCGATGTCTACCTCGCGTTGCCCGATCCGGCGGGGCATATCACGGTGCTTCCGCCGCTCGAAGTGGACAAACTCTATGAACGCGTCTCCCAGAAGCTATTGAGCGACGGCGCTGCTCAGGCCTTCCTGAGCAAGTTTTTTTCCCAGGCGCATACTTTCGGATGCGACAGACAGGGACGGGTCGGATTGGCCGTCGAGTTGCTTGCCCACGCAGGCATCGAGAGGGAAGCGGTCCTGGTCGGCACCATGACCAAGTTCTCAATCTGGAGTCCTGATCGCTGGACGACGATCGATCCGCGGGCCAGCGGCGAGGACCTTGGCGGTTCGATGAAGGAGATCGGACTATGAGTTTTGTGAAGAATCGCCTGAGTCGTTTTGAATCCGTAATCAGGCCGTTCCTGGATATTGCCCGGTCGGATACGGCGCGCGCGCCGCGATTCCCCGCACAGGGAGAGTCGCGCGGCGACTCCCTGCTCGCCGCCAGTCTCAGTCGTATCCAACCCTCGCGGGAAGAGGGGACGACATTGTCTCGCGGGGCTCTTTTTGGGGCTGGTGGGAGCGTTTCCAAAGGTAGGGTCCGCCATTTCAATGAACGGAATTTCGTAGCGATCCCAGCGCCGTCGTTTGGTCAGGTTGGGGATTTCCGGCGAGAAGCAGACATGCGACGTCTTGGAAACGGTCAGGCAGTTTCACGGAAAAGGAGTGTTCTGGATGTGCTGTTGCGCCGCTGAGAGAGAGGCGCAGGCCGGGGGCGTCGGACACGTGCCGGTCCTGTTGAAGGAGGTCGTCGATCTTCTGGCGCCAGGCCCGGGCAAACGTTACCTGGATTGCACGTTTGGGGGTGGCGGGCATTCCCGCGTCCTTTTGGATGCAGATCCGTCGATTCGGGTGGTTGCCCTGGACCGGGATCCGGAAGCAGAAGCGCGGGCCCGCGAGTTGTCGGCCGCGAGTTGTGGTCGCCTCACTTTCCATCGATTCGATTTTGGCTCTTTGGCATCCCTGTCCGAAACGGGCTTCTCCGGTATTCTTTTTGATCTCGGTGTCTCTTCCTTCCAACTCGACGATCCAAAGCGTGGATTCTCCTTTCGGCTGGAGTCTCCTCTCGACCTGCGGATGGATCCCGAGTCCGGGTGTCCCGCGTCGACCTGGTTGGAGACGGCTTCGGAAGAGGACCTCGTCCGCGCCATCAGGAACTATGGCGAAGAGCGGCGCTGGCGGTCCGTTGTTTCGGCCATCCTGCGGGCGCGCGGCAGTGGTCGGCTGGCGACGACAACCGGACTGTCGTCGCTGATCGAATCTGCTCTGCCCGGATATCGTCGCCACGAAAAACGCATTCACCCGGCCACGAGAACCTTCCAGGGAATCAGGATCGCTTTGAACGACGAGTTGGGCGCTCTGGAACGGGCCCTGCCGGCTGCTTTTGAGCGTTTGAACCCGGGGGGGGTGCTCTGCGTCATCAGCTTTCATTCGTTGGAGGACCGCATGGTCAAACGCTTCTTCCGGCAAAAAGCAGGGATCGCCGTCGATGTGTCCGACAGTCTGCCCAAACAGCTCCGATGCCCCGAGGCTTCGCTTCTCACCCGAAAGCCCATTGCATCCTCCGAGACGGAAATCGAAGCCAATCCCCGGTCGCGATCGTCCCGGCTCCGAGGGTTGAAGAGATTTGAATCACCATGAAACACCGTCCTGCCCACACCGCCCTCAACCGGATCCTGCTCTTTTCGTTTATGCTCCTTGTCTATGCTGGAGCTATCGGGTTCGGCACCGTCTGGCTGAGACATCAGATCGCGATGGCGGCCGATGAGAACAAGGTGATCGAGCAGAGAATTGTCGAGATCGAGCGGAGTCTTTCGGAAGTGGACGCAGAACTGGCTGCGTCCCTCAGCCCGGAATATCTCATCATGCGGAACCTCGAACTCGACCTTCGGTTGGAGCGTCCCTCGGAATCCCAGATTGTGAGGATCAGCGATGATGTGGAGATTCGCCTGGCGACCAAGCGAAACCAGGGACTCTTCAGTTCGGTGAGCTATTCAAGCCTGGTTCGTTCGCCCTGATCCGCATGTCGAAGCGCCTCGTATCTCGATTTCGGCTCTGCCTGGTTGCGATTTGCATCATGGGTGCCTTTGGATGCATCGGTGCCCGCCTGGTTCATCTGCAGGTTGTACAGCACGAGGTGCTGACCAAGGAGGTCGAGGGCAACCGAAAGCGGATCGTTGTCTCCCGGGCGCGTCGTGGCAACATATTGGATACGAATCTGAATCTCCTGGCCACGAGTCGATCCTTCATTGAGGTCGGGCTGGATCCACAGGTGCTGAAGACAGAGGACCAGGCGAAGTTCGAGCAGTTGGCGGCCATCCTGGGCATTCCGGCCACTCGGGTGCGGGAAGCGGCCGATCGGCGGACCGTGGCTGTGTCGCGTGGTACTGTCCGGACCATTCGGACCGTGCGCTGGGTCGAGTTGCATGACGGGGTGGATGACGCCACCTATGACCGGGTCCTTGAACTCGGGATCACGGGCGTCTACGGCAACCGCGACTACCGGCGGACCTACCCGGGTGGCGATATGGCCGCTCATATCATCGGCTATGTGAATCGCGAAGGGGTTGCCGTGATCGGAGCTGAGAACGCGCTGGATTTCTACCTGAAAGGGCAGGACGGATGGTTTGAATCGGAACGGGATGGACGCCGCAATGAGCTTGCCCGGTTCAGGTCGCGCGATATCGCGGCGGTCGACGGGCTGAACGCGATCCTCTCCATCGACGTCGTGGTCCAGCATATTGTGGAGACCGAACTCAAGCGGGTCGTGGCGAAGTTTGAGCCCCTGTGCGCGTCGATTATCGTGAGTGATCCGATGACAGGATTCATCCTGGGCCTGGCCAATCACCCGAGTTTTGATCCCAATCACTACGGAAAAGCGGACCTGGCATTCCAGCGGAACATCGCAATCTCCAACATTCTAGAGCCTGGCTCGACTTTCAAGGTCGTAGCGGCCAGTGGGGCTCTGGAGGAGGGGTTGGTCGGGACCGACACTCAGATTGATTGCGGCTTGGATTCGGTGGTGGTCGGTCGGCGCCGGCTGCCGCTCCCACGTGATTCCCATCCCCATGGCGTCCTTTCGGTGGCGGATATCGTGAGCCGATCCAGCAACCGCGGCGCTGCCCAACTCGGTATCCGGCTCGGCCGGAATCGGCTCTACCGTTACGCGCAGGCATTTGGTTTTGGCCAGGAAACCGGGTTTCTTCTCTCGGGAGAGGAAAACGGCATCCTTCATCCGGTCAGGAATTGGGACGCTCTGACCATCACGCGCCTCCCGATGGGCCACGCGGTTGGTGCCACGCCCCTGCAGATCCATTCGGCGATGAGCGCGATTGCCAATCTCGGAATCCTGATGAAGCCGCAGTTCGTCCGGTATATCGCCGATGGCGAGGGCAATATTGTGGTTGGGTTTGAGCCGGTGCAGAGACGACGGGTCATTTCCGAGAAAACCGCTCGAACGATGGCTTCCCTTCTCCGGCGGGTTGTCTCCCCTGAAGGGACGGCCGCCACTGCCGCGATACCCGGTTTTGAGGTGGCGGGCAAGACGGGCACCACCCAGAAGATCGTCGACGGCCAGTATTCTCACAGCCATCACGTCGGTTCATTCAGCGGATTCTTCCCGGCCAGTCGTCCAAGTGTTGCGGTCACGGTGATCATCGACGACGCACGTTTGAACGGCACCGCCTACGGAACGACCGTCGCCGCTCCGAGTTTCAAGGCGATCGCCGAGCAATTGATTCCCTATCTTGGTGTCAACCCCACCGAACCTGTTGGCAAATATGCACTAATGGAAAACACCCTCCGTGATCGGCTACCTTAATCCCACCCAAGTCGTTTTACAGCCCCCGGAAAATCGTATCTTAGGAAGATACGCACGAAAGGTGCGTAGCCGGTCGATCCGGCGCATCATGTCCCAAAACCTCAACGATCTCTTCTCAGGCATCGACTGTCTCGATGTCAGAGGCGCCCTCGATCGATCGGTCACCAGTATTGTGATCGACAGTCGCCGGGCGACTCCCGGCTGCCTGTTCTTTGCCCTGCCCGGGATGCGCTCCGATGGTCGTTTTTTCATCGACGAGGCCATCGATCGTGGCGCCCGGGCTATTGTATTCGCTCAATCGCGACAGTTCACGCCTTCGGATGTGACCGCCATCCAGGTTTCGCGGCCCCGGGTCGTCCTGGCCGAGGTGGCCCGTCGTTTTTTCCACGCACCGGACGAAGTGCTGAATGTTATCGGTGTGACGGGAACCAACGGCAAGACGACCGTAACCTATCTGGTCAAACACCTGCTGGAAGGGAGGGGAAGCCGGATCGGACTCCTTGGGACGATCAACTACGACCTGGGCGCTCGGACGGTTCCCGCCTTCAGGACCACGCCCGAATCTGTCGATGTATACGGTATGCTGGCGCAGATGCTCACCGCCGGTTGTCGCGACGTCGCAATGGAAGTGAGTTCCCATGGGATCAACCAGGAACGGGTGCGCGGTCTCAAACTGAAGACGGCAGCCTTTCTCAACCTCACCCGGGATCATCTCGATTATCACGGGTCGATGGAGGATTATTTCCAGGTCAAGGCACGGCTCTTTACCGGCGAGGCCGGGTCGTTGCCCGAGGTTGCGGTGGTCAACATCGACGACCCTTTCGGTCGTCGACTCGTGTCCATGATTCCCGACGGGGTTCAAGTCGTCACGTTCGGTCTGGCGGATGACGCAGATCTCCGGGGAAGCGATCTTGAACTCGGGTATGACTCGACCGATTTCACCCTGCACTGGGGGGATGGACCGGTGCGGGTGCGGTCCCCTTTGCTCGGAAACTACAATCTCAGCAACGTGTTGGCGGCGTTGGCAATCTGCCATGCGGCGGGCACGGAAATCACTTCGGTGCTTCCCCGTCTGGCCGGTTTCGCCGGAATACCCGGGCGGATGGAGCGGGTTGGGAAGGATTGCGGATTCAATGTCCTGGTCGACTATGCACACACCGACGATGCGCTCAGGAATGCACTCCAGATGCTGCGCCGGATCACACCGGGCAGGTTGTTTGTGGTCTTCGGGTGTGGCGGGAATCGGGATCGCACGAAGCGACCGGCCATGATGAAGGCGGTTCAGGAGATGGCGGACTTTGCCTGGGCCACAGCCGACAATCCCCGAAAGGAACCCCTCGGATCCATCTTCGACGATATGCGCACCGGGGTCGGGCATCCTGATCGTGTCCAATTCATTGAGGATCGCAGACATGCGATCAGCCTGGCGCTCGATCAGGCGCGAAGTGGCGACTGCGTACTCATCGCGGGCAAGGGCCACGAGTCCTTTCAGGAGTTTGGCGATACCATTGTGCCGTTTGATGATCGGCAGGTGGCGCGCGAGCTGATCGAAATCAAACGTATCAAGCCCAACCTTTCATAGTGCCCGAGTTTTCACCCAGCGTTCTGGCGGACTGGACCGGCGGGGTCTGGAGAGGGCCTGTACCCGGGCGGGTCGCAGGATTCTCCATCGACAGCCGAACTCTAAGCCACGGCGAATTGTTTGTCGCGATTCGATCGAAGGTGAGGGACGGCCATGACTTCCTCCGATCGGCTCTTGAGGTCGGCGCTTCGGGTGCGTTGGTTTCCAGTTTCGATTCCGGTCAACCGCTCGCCCAATTGGTCGTTCCCGATCCGATTGTAGCGCTCCAGTCGATCGCTGTCCGCCACCGCGCAGGGTTCGGACGACCGGTGATTGCGATCACCGGCAGCTGTGGCAAGACCTCAACCAAGGATCTCATTGCCATCGCTCTGGGCGGGGTCGATCGCGTGCTCTCGACCATCGGCAATCTGAATAATTTCCTGGGCGTGCCCCTGACCCTGCTCCGTATCGATCCGAATCGCCACCAGTTTGCCGTTATCGAGACGGGTATCAGCCAGGTTGGCGAGATGGACGGTCTCGCTGCGATGGTTCAACCCGAGATGGGCGTGGTCTGCAACCTGGCTCCGGCCCATCTCGATCACTTCGGTTCAATTGAAATCGTGGCCAGGGAAAAGTCCCGGCTCTTCAGGCACCTCCGCCCGGGCGGAAAGGCTGTCTTTCCGGTGGGCTGCCTGGAGTGGAAGGCATTCAGAACCCTGGTCTGCGAGACAGTTGTGATCGGATCCGGGAAAGAAGGCGGGATCGATGAGGACGACCACCGCCGACTTCAGGTTTCCTATCAGGCCACGCAGGTGGAATCGGGAATGAGGATCGATGCCGTATTCGATTCCGGGAAAACCGTTTCCTTGAGTCTCGATTCGACCAGCCCCGGCATGGCGTCGAACGCCGTGCTGGCTCTGACCGTCGCCGATCGTTGCGGGATCGATCCGGTGACTGCCTCAGATCGTCTGGCGTCCTGGACCCCCGCTCCGTTGCGGGGAGAGATCAGGATTTCATCGGGCCGGATGGTTTATGTGGACTGTTACAATGCAAACCCGGATTCGATGATCGACGCTGTCCGTGCGTTCAATGCCCGGGTTCCGGAAGGAAGCCCGCGTCTGTTTGTGATCGGGTGCATGGATGAACTCGGGACGGAGACCGCCGTCCTCCATGCCGATGTCGGCCGTGCCTGGCCTCGGCGGAGCGGAGACCGTTTCGCCATTGTCGGCGATCAGGCCGAGGACCTTCGGCAGGGCCTGCTGGAGGCAGGTCAGGCGGACGGATCGGTCGTTGTCGCGGCGGATCTGGATGAATTGTCTTCAATGGTGGGAACCTGGCCCGGAGCCCTGTTTATCAAGGGAAGTCGGCGTTACCGTCTCGAATCGCTTCTGGCCTCGCTCGCCCGGGGCGAGGTGGGAGAGGAGGCGGCATGCTGACCTATCTTGCCGGGTTCGAGGATGTCTTCGGGCCGCTTCGACTGATGAGGTTCATCACATTGCGGACCTTGATGGCCGCAGGGACGGCGCTGCTGATCGGTTTCGTGATCGGACCGTGGTTGATCGCACGGCTGCAGACGATCAGCTTCGTTCAGACGTTTCGGGACGCCAGCGAGGTCGGGCACCTGGCCGAGCGCCATTCGCTGAAGAAGAACACGCCGACCATGGGAGGGCTTCTCATCTATGCGGCGGTCGCCGGATCCACCCTTCTCTGGGCGAGACCCAATATCTGGGTTCTGGTCTCTCTCTTTGTCTATACGGCAATGACCGGACTCGGGCTGCGCGACGACTACCTCAAGATCAGCAGGCAGGATACCCGAGGTGTTTCGTCCCGGGGAAAACTGCTCTGGCAGAGCGGCATCACGGTGGTCGCGCTGGCGGCTCTACTGATGCATCCGGAGAGTTCCGGCAAAGTCAGGGAACTCTGGGTGCCCTTCCTCAAGGTCCCCCTCCTGGAGACCATGCCGCTGGTGGTTCTGGCCGGATTCTTTCTGTTCATGCTGGTCGGATCTAGCAATGCGATCAACTTGACCGACGGGATCGACGGCCTGGCCATCGGCTGCACGATCACGGTGGCCCTGACCTATGCGATCATGGCCTACGCGGCCGGGAACACGGTGATCGCCAATTACCTCCTGATCAGTTATATTCCAGGAGTGGGTGAATTAACCGTAATCTGCGGGTCCCTGGTCGGAGGCGGACTGGCCTTTCTGTGGTTCAACTCCCATCCGGCGGAGGTTTTTATGGGCGATACCGGATCCCTTGCCCTGGGCGGGTTGATCGGGACGATTGCAATACTCGTGCACCAACCTCTGACCCTCGCGATTGTCGGTGGGATATTTGTGCTCGAAGCCCTTTCGGTCATCTTACAGGTGGGATCCTATAAAGCGCGTGGGAAACGGGTCTTTCGCATGGCTCCCATCCATCACCACTTTGAACTGAAGGGCTGGGCGGAATCGAAGGTCGTCATTCGATTCTGGATTCTGTCCTTGATCTTTGCTCTGGCGGGGCTGGGAACCCTGAAATTGAGATGATCGCGCCAAATTCACTTTCGGGAAAGATTCTGAGCCACCTTGACCGGCCGGTGGCGGTCTGGGGATTCGGGTGCAGCGGTATCGGGGCGGCAGGTCTCCTGGCCGCCAGGGGTGTCGAAGCAGTTGTCTATGATGCAGAAGTGCCGGACGCCGACCGGAATCGCTTCGGGCCGACCGAGGCCGGGGAACATGACCTGGTGGTCTACAGCCCGGGTTTTGCACCGAATCATCCCTGGTTCGCGGCGGCTTCGGCCGCCGGCTGCGAATGTCTGGGCGAAATTGATTTTGCGTCCCTCTTCTGGGAGGGACCGATCATCGCCGTTACCGGCACCAACGGGAAAACGACCCTGACCGAACTCCTGACCTGCGCTCTCGGCAGCGCGGGAATCCCTGCCGTTGCGACCGGGAATATCGGAGCCTGCTTTTCCCGGATGGCATCGTGTATCCGTAATATAGATACATACGCGGTCTGTGAGGTCAGCTCCTTCCAGGCGGAATCCCTGCGCCTCCTTTCCCCGAACTGGACGCTATGGACCAACTTCGCCGAGGATCACCTCGAGCGGCACGGGTCCATGCGGGCGTATTTTGAGGCCAAGCGCATGTTGGTCTCTCGGACCCCGTCCGGACATTCGCTCTACGGTCCCGGCGTGCTGGCCTACGGCGACGCCCATGGTCACGTCCTCGATCCGGCGGGTTTGGCCGACCTCCTGCCCGAGAGTTACCATACCGGCGTGGAAGGCACGCCTTTCGCCACCGATCCGCAGCGGGAGAATCTCGTTCTAGCGGTCGCCCTCTGGCGGCGATTGGGCCTCGATGACACGGCCCTTCAGGAGTCGCTCCAGTCCTTCAGGATTGGCGACCATCGGCTCCGGAAGATCGCGACGGTTGCCGGGGTGGAATATTGGAATGATTCCAAGGCGACAAATTTCCATGCCTGTGAATCGGCTCTGGCCCGTTTTGAGCGGCCGGTTGTCTGGATCGGGGGTGGAAAGTCCAAAGGCGGCGACCTGGAAAGGTTTGCCGATCGCCTTTCGCCCCGAGTCCGTCAGGCGGTCCTGCTCGGTGAGACCGGGCCGACCATGAGTCGGCTCTTGACTGAACGGGGCATTTCCACGCGGATTGTGGCCAATCTTGACGATGCCGTTCGCACGGCCATGGCGATGGCCATGCCCGGTGATCGGGTCGTCCTCAGCCCGGCTTTTTCCAGTCTGGATATGTACGGCGGCTACGACGATCGTGGTCAGGCTTTTGCCGAGGCGGTGCGCGTCCTCTCCGCCAAACCCATTTCAACCCGAACTCCCTTATGGGCACCTTGATTAATTGGAGATTGTCATCGTTTTGCAGAAAGCCAGGAACCGCAAGGCGGTGGTGTCGAGGGTATCCCCGTAGGGCTGCGTTGCCCGACGCCCAAATCCTTGCCGCGCTGACTGTCTCGAATTAATCAAAGTGCCCTTTAGTCTGAACGCATAAGAAATTGAAACTGCGAGAAATCGATCTATGAAAATCCTGAAGATATTCAGCATGGTCCTGGCACTTCACCTGGTCCTCCTGGTGGTCTTCCTGGTGAGCCCGGGATGCCAGTCTCAGCCGACCACGTCCGCCGACAGTTCTGCGCCGCCTGCCAGCGAAAATTGGACCAACCAGAGCGCTACCGGTACCCCCACCGAGACCGGTGCTTCGACCCTGGATCCGCTGCCGGTGGGGGGAACAGATGCCTATGCCAGTCAACCACTCCTCGGGCAGACCCCGGCCGATCGTGCCCGATCGGCCCCAACCCGACCGTCGTCCATGGGGGCTCCATCGTCCGTCCCTTCGGTCGTGGAGCGCGAGGAGGTCCTTGAACCCGTGGACCAGGCTCCGGTTGAGGCACCCCCTGCCGAGGCCACGCTCATCGTCTATACCGTCCGTCGGGGCGACAGCCTCTGGTCGATCTCCCGACAGTTCGGGGTCACGATCCAGAACATCGTCGACGCGAATCCCGGCATCAATCCCGACTCGATCCAGTACGGTCAGAAGGTCATGGTCCCGGATCACTTGTCCAACGGAACGGGCAGCCTGAGCGGTACCACGACCTCGGCCCAGCCCGAACTGCCTCCGGGGTCCAGTTCCTACACCGTGAAAGCGGGTGATTTTCTGGCCCGGATTGCCAACCAGCATGGTACCACGGTCGGGGCGATTCGCCAGGCGAACCGGTTGACCAGTGACCTGATACAGGTGGGACAGGTTCTTGTCATCCCGGGCGGGACGGGTCAGGGAACCACCGCACCGGGTGATTCGGCCATCTCGGCCGACGCCGTTACCGTCAGGGTCCAGGCGGGTGACACGATCGGCGAGATCGCCCGGAACTACGATGTCACCGTAAGGGAATTGATGGAAGCAAACGCGATCACGGATCCACGCAAGATTCGGGTTGGTCAGCGTCTGGTTATCCCAGGGTTCACCTCGGTGGATTCTTCCCGGACCGAGATCACGGTCAACCCGGCGTCCGCGACCGCGGGACCGTCTCCGGTCATCGAAGCCCCGCCTCCGGCTGACACCACCTTTGAACCGGTTCCGACTTCGTCTTCGGACGACCTCGATCAACTTCTTTCCGGCGACGATTTGCCGACCCCGGTTATTCCGATCGACGAGCCGGTCCCGGCCCCATGATTTGCTGAGAAGTATGGATCATTTTGATACAGCAGGCACCAGGTGGCGGGCGATTTTCAGCCCGGCTTCCTTGATATTCCTCTGTGCGGTCGCCCTGACCACGCTGGGCGTGATCGTCCTGTTCAGCGCAAGCGTCTCCTTTTTTGAGAATGATCCCTACTATTTCGTCAGGCGCCAGGTGGTCTGGCTTCTGATTGCGATCGTGGCCGGGTTCACGATCAGTCGGGTGAATCTGGAGACGATCCGACCCTCGACCTGGATTATCGGATTGGCCGCCGTCATCGGACTGGTCATCGTTCTGATCCCCTCAGTCGGGGTTGAAGTGAACGGGAGCCGTCGGTGGCTGGATCTTGGCCTGATGCGCCTGCAGGTCTCGGAATTCGCCAAATTGGCCCTTGTCTTTGCACTTGCCCATTACCTGGCCGCCAACCAGAAGCGGATTCCCAGTTTCTGGCGGGGATTCATGGTGCCGGCCTCCGGGATCGGCCTCTGCTGCATGCTCATCCTTCTGGAACCCGACTTTGGCACGGCGATGCTCTGTGGCGCCATCGGGTTCTCGATGCTTCTTCTGGCCGGGGTTCGCCTGCTCTACCTGATCCCCTCTGTTCTGGCCGGATTGGGGTTGTTTGCCGTCCTGGTCATGCACAGTCCGGTCCGCCTCGCGCGGATCACCTCATTTCTTGATGTTGAGGCCCATCGCAGCGATGGTGCCTATCAACTCTGGCAGGCCATCCTTGCTTTTGGCGCCGGCGGGCAGGGCGGCGTCGGTCTGGGGAATGGCCGGCAGCAGATGGCTTTTCTCCCGGAGGCCCATACCGATTTTATTTTTGCGATCATCGGGGAGGAGTTGGGGCTGTATTTCACGCTCGGGGTTGTCCTGCTTTTCGCCGCGATATTTGTGCTCGGCCTGTCCCATCTGCGGCGCGCGCCCAATCTCTTCCAGTTTCTGCTCGTGGCCGGAGCTCTCCTCATGTTGACGCTGCAGGCCATCATCAACCTGGGTGTGGTCACGGGATGCCTCCCGACCAAGGGCATGTCGCTTCCTTTCATCAGCTATGGAGGATCCAATCTGGTCCTGATGGGCATGATGGTTGGCATCCTTCTGAACACGCAGATTGCCTGGGCGCGACCGGCGCTGACCGACGAGAACCGAAAGATGAAGGAGATCGAAGTATGAGTCGTTACCTTATCGCGTGCGGGGGAACCGGAGGTCATCTGGCCCCGGGCATTGCCCTGGCCGAAGAACTCGTGGGAAGGGGACACGAGTGCTGTCTCCTGATCAGCAATAAGCAGGTGGATTCGCGGCTCATTGAAAAGTACGATCTGTTCCGCTTCGAACGTCTGCCCGGCGTTGGTTTTTCCCTCAATCCCTATCGGGCGGCTCGCTTCTTCTGGATGCAGGGGCGGGCTCTCGTATTCGCCCTTCGCCTGATCAGGGAGTTCAATCCGGACGTCATCTTCGGATTTGGCGGCTATACGAGTGTGGCCATCACCATCAGCGGATATTTCCGCGGGGTACCGGTGGCCCTGCACGAAGCGAACCGGGTGGTCGGCCGGGCCATCCGACTGGTGGGAAGGCTGGCCCGGCGGGTGTATCTTCCCGTCGGTGTGACCTTGGGCAATTTGGGCTCGGATCGGGTTCGATATCACGGATTCCCGGTCCGCAGGGAAATCAGGAGAGTCGCCAAGAGCACCGCCCGGGAGCGCCTGGGTCTCGACCCCAATCAGAAGCTTCTCCTCGTGCTGGGTGGCAGCCAGGGTGCATCGGCCCTGAACGATTGGGTGAACCACCACCTCGAACAGCTGGCACAGGAGGGCATCCAGGTTTATTGCGTCACCGGACTGGGCAAGGGAGCAGACGGCGTCTTTGAACTTCGCTCGCGCAGCGGCGTGACTGTACGCTCAGTCTTTGCACCGTTTTCCGATCGCATGGCAGATCTGCTCTCATGCGCCGATCTGGCCGTCACCCGGGCAGGGGCCGGGACCATCGCCGAATTGATCCGCTGTCGGCTGCCCGCCATTCTCATCCCCTATCCCTACGCGGCGGATGCTCACCAATTGGTCAATGCCCGTTTTTTTGAGCAGCAGGGGGGGGGGCTGGTCCTTCCGGAGGAATACCTGGGTAATCTCTTTCCTGAGATCCGCGAAGTCGTCTTCAACGATTGGTTGCTCCGGCAGTTTCAGATCAATCTGGAGCGCATGGACCGCGAGAACACCATCGACCGGATTGTTCGTGATCTCGATGAAATCGGTCGCGAACACGAGAAAACCCGCCGGCTGAATCCGGCCACAGCCTGAAGGATGGTCAGCCAGGGATCCATCGAACTCGGAAATCGTATCCACTTTGTGGGTATTGGTGGCATGGGAATGGCGCCTCTGGCCATGATCCTGGTCGAAAGCGGATACGTCCTTTCAGGTGAAGACGAAGGGTTGGCGCCCGGGGTGGCGCGCTGGCTCGAGGCGCGCGGCATCGGGATCTCGTCCGGGGTCGCGCTGGCCCCGGATATTGCGACCGTGGTCCACTCGTCGGCCGTATCGTTCGATCACCCGCGCCTGGTTGAAGCGCGGCAACGCGGTCTGGATCACTTCCGTCGTGGTGAGGCGCTGTCGGCCTATGCCGGGAACCGGCGACTTATTGCAGTGGCCGGATCCCACGGCAAGACAACAACCTGTGCCATGCTGGTGACTGCACTCCGGTCGTCCGGACTCGATATCGGATACGTCATGGGGGGGCTCTTTGCAGACGAGTCCATCCCGCCGGCTTCACGCGGATCCAGTGACTGGCTGGTGGCCGAAGTCGACGAAAGCGACGGGACGATCGGGCTGTTTTCCCCTGAGATCACGCTGTGCGTCAATATCGATCTCGATCATTGCGACCGCTACGCCGGACTGGGGGATATCGAAGAGGTGTTCAAAGCCCTGGCTGCCCGCACCAGGAGCGTCTTGTTTTACAATAGATCCTGTTCCAATTCTCACCGTCTTTTCGGGGAGGGGAGCGATGGCCGGAACATCAGTTTCGGCCCGGGGGGCGATTATGATCTCCTGGGATCGATTGAGGGAGGAGAGGGACGCGTGTTGAGTCTTGGAGGCCGATTCGGACAGACGACTGCCCGGGTGCGGGCACGGGGAAGTTTCAATTCTCTCAACGCGTGTGGCGCTCTGGCGATTGCCGGGCATCTCGGTCGGGCGCCCGACCGGGATCACCTTGCCCGGTTCCCCGGTGTCCGCAGGCGCCAGGAGGTTCTGGTGGAGGGACCGTATCTCACGGTGATGGAAGATTATGCGCATCACCCAACCGAGATTGGTGCACTGATCAATGCGATCCGTCCGTCCGTTGCGAAGCGATTGGTGGTGGTTTTTCAGCCGCACCGGTTCTCCCGGACGGCACGGTTCAAGGCGGAATTTGCCGAGGTGCTTTCCGGTGTGGACCGCCTCTTTCTGATGGACGTTTATCCTGCGGGCGAGGACCCGGTGGAAGGGGGGCGGTTGGAGGATCTCCTGTCGGAATTTGACCGCACGCCACTGGATGGGACCGTTCCATCCGTGGTGGCCGATGATCAAGCCGGTCGATCGGAAGTGGTGGACGATTGCCGGGAAGGGGACTTTCTTCTTTTTGCAGGCGCCGGCACTATTGACCGGTTTGCCCGCCGGGTGGTGGACGAACTGGTTGCCAGGAATGATCGCCTGGGTCGGCTTACGGGTTTTTACCAGGCCCTCGCCGGTCGCCCCAATCTCGGTGAAATCCTGCGGGTGAACGAACCTCTGGCCCGAAAGACCACCATCGGAGTCGGCGGATCGGCGGAACTTTATGCAGAACCGTCTTCGATTGAGGACCTGCAGACTCTTCTGGCCGCGGCCCATGATTCGAGGCTGCCGGTTCGGGTGCTTGGTCGCGGTTCGAATCTGATCGTTCCGGATGAGGGGGTTATCGGCCTTGTCCTTCGTCTTCAGCATTCCAATTGGGGGCGCATCAATGTATTGGCGGACCACAGGATCCAGGTGGGGGGTGGGGTTCGCCTGAAAGAACTCTGCGGTCATGCCTTGAGGGAGGGTTGGGAAGGATTTGAGTTCCTTGAGGGCATACCCGGCACGCTGGGCGGAGCGCTTCGAATGAACGCAGGCGCCATGGGGGGATGGATTTTCGAGGTGGTTGAGGAGGTTCACCTTGTGACTCTGACCGGTGAGATTAGGATCCTGCGGCGCGAGGATCTCAGGATCGAGTACCGTCGTTGTGCCGATATCGCAGACGCCATCGCGATCGGCGGTATCCTCAGACCGGCATCGACCACCGATCATCGGGCAATCAGGGCACGGATCGAAGATTACCGAAATCGGCGCCAGGAGTCACAGCCCCGCGAACCGAGCGCTGGATGCATATTCAGGAATCCGGACGGTGATTCGGCCGGCCGGTTGATCGACGAGCTCGGATTGAAGGGCGAACGGGTGGGTGACGCCGAGGTGTCGCAGATCCACGGGAACTTTATCGTTAATCGGGGAGCGGCTACGGCGGATGATGTAGTGGCGCTGGTTCGCAAGGTTCGCGATCGCGTGCTGTCCGAGCGAAAAGTCGCTCTCGAGCCCGAGGTTCTCCTCTACGGCCAGGACTGGAAGGATGTGCTGTGACCGAACCTGCCCGAGCATCATCTGGAGCGCGAAACGAGGCTGATCAGAATCGTGACACGGATTGCAGGAGAAGCTCTACCTCTCGATCGATATTCCCCCCGAGGGATAAACACTCTCCTGTGCCGGCCATCAGGCACCCCATGACATCCCGCTGGAACCCATCTCCTGAATGAAAAAGAAGCAAAGCCGGAAACGGGGCGCTCAGAATGGCGATGGATCCTGGAGGAGCATTCGCCAGAATGTTGGAGGCAAGGGCGAAACCAAGCTGGCGAAGAGCCGGACCCGGGCACGGACAAACCGTTTCATGGCCGGGACGATTCTCATGGCTCTGGTGGTTGGCGGGGTGGCAATCGGGATCTGGTACATCGACAGGGGACCCGAGCCGGTGAGTTCCAGAATCAAGGCAAACCCACTGGAAGAAATCGTTTTGCTGACCGACGGAGTCCTGTCGGACGAGTGGATCAACAGGCGGCTCCAGATCCCGGCTGAGACCGGCCTCATGGAGGTCGATATACAGGCGATCAAGGATCGGCTCGAAGCGGACAGACAGGTGGAGGCGGCAACCATTTCGCGTCGCTTCCCCTCGACCCTGGTGGTCAGTCTGACCGAGAGGGCACCGGTGGCTCGAGTGGTGACTCAGGGCGCCGATGGTCGGGTGAACGTCTTCCTGGTGGCTGTCGACGGGATTGTCTACCGGGGTTTTGGATACGATCCACAGCACCTCGAGGTGCTGCCGTTCCTGGATGGGATACGACTGGTGCGCCGAGGCAGTGGCTTTGCGCCAATCTCAAGGCTCGATGATGTCGAAGCGCTTTTTTCGGTGGCCCGGCAGACGGCCCCCCACCTCTGCCGCCAGTGGCGGATCGTGGTGCTTGATCGGCGACCCTTTATCGTGGTCAGAACGAGAGAGGTGAAGGAGATTATCTTCGAACCGGGTGCCTTCCGCCAGCAGCTGGCCCGGCTCGACTATATCCTCGACTTCTATCAGAGGGCGCCGGATGACCGACCCTCCCGTATCGACCTTTCTTTCAAAAATCAGGCGGCCGTCGAATTGGCGATCGATCAGAATTCAACCAATCCAAACCCAGAATATACCCGCAACTGATATGGCAGTCATGTCGAAGAGCCGGATCATCGGAGCAATCGAGATTGGAACGGCAAAGGTCGCCGTTCTGATCGGAGAAATAACGGACCGCCGCAGCTTGAGCATCGTTGGAATGGGCCAGTGCTCGTCCCGGGGTGTGATCAAGGGCGAGGTCGTCGACTTCAAGGCGGCGAGTGACTGCGCCCACGCGGCCATTCTGGAAGCGGAGAATCGAGCCGGGGTCAGAATCGAGGGCGTCTATCTGTCGCAGACCGGCGGACATCTTTCCGGATTCAGAAATGAGGCCAGTGTGACAGTCAGCGCAGCCGACAACCGAGTCTCCTACGAAGACACCGAGCGGGTCAAGACCCTGGCCAAGGAAAAGCAGATTCCGCCTGAACGAACCATCATCCATCACATCCGCCGACCGTTTCGCCTCGACGGACGGTTGGAGCGCAATCCGGTTCATCTGGAGGGTCGGAGACTTGAAGTGGGATATTGGACCGTTCACGGCCACGCCTCAAAAGTCAGCGACCATATCCATGTCATCAACGGGTTCTCCCTTCATGTGGACGATATCATCCTTTCCAGCCTGGCATCCGGGGTCATGGTGACGACCCAGGAGGAACGGCAGCACGGGGTCCTGGTTCTGGACATCGGTCGGGGAACGACAGATTTCGCGCTCTACCAGGAGGGTCATTGTTACGTCGCGGGCGTGATCCCGGTTGGCGGCGACCACCTGACCAACGATCTCAGTATCGGTCTGCGCCTCACTGCTTCCCAGGCCGAGACCTTGAAGCTCAGGTTCGGCAGCGGCGTCCTGCAGTGCAGGGACCGAAGCCAGCGCGTATGGCTGAATGGTGACCTGTCGATCGGGGACCGCCAGGTTTCGCGTTATTCGATCGAGAGGATCCTCGCGTTGAGGGTCAGCGAACTGTTTGAGGTGGTCCGCAAGGCGCTGGGCGCCAATTATGTGCAGGAGAACCTGGGCGCCGGAGTCGTGCTGACGGGAGGGACATCCCGACTGCCCATGATCGATCGCGCGGCCCAGGAAGTATTCAAGGTGCCGGTACGTCTCGGGGAGAACCCCGGATGGGCCCACGAGGAGCTGAAGCAGCCGGAGTACGCGACCGTCCTCGGGTTACTGAACTACGGTCTGAATTTCCAGGGCGAGAACGATTCCGAACCGGTCCGGAAGAGCGGACTCCTCGGAATTTTCAAAACCCTGGTCGGAGCCTGAAAGCCAAAAGAGAAATGAACCATCACGAACCGGAACTGGAATCACTTTTTGGGGGCGACGAAGCGTCCGAGCGAGAACTCATCATCAAGCTGGTCGGCGTGGGGGGGGCGGGATCGAATGCCGTCGACCGCTTGAAAATGGAAAATCCCGAAAGGGTCCGGCTTGCGACGATCAATACGGATGGGCAGGCTCTGGCCTCGTCGCCGGTAGAGGAGAAAATCCTGATCGGCATTTCGGTTACCCGCGGGATCGGAGCAGGTGGCGATCCCGAACTGGGCCGCCTGGCTGCGGAGACCGAAAAGGACAGACTGGCTGAATCCCTCAGGGGGACGGACCTGGTGTTCCTGGTTGCGGGCATGGGTGGCGGCACCGGAAGCGGGGCGGCACCGGTTGTGGCCGAAGTCGCTTCGCAGGAAGGGGCTCTCGTGATCGGATTCGTGACCATGCCCTTCTCATTTGAAGGGGGGCGACGGCTCAAGCAAGCCGACGAAGGACTGGTTGCCCTGCGGCAGGTCTGCGATGCCGTCATTCCACTGCCCAATGACGTTCTCCTGCAACAGGTGGACGATGATGCGAGCGTCCTTGACGCCTTCGGCCGGGCGGATCAATGGGTCGATCGGGCCATCAAGTCGATCTGGTCGATGCTCTTCAAAACCGGCCTGATCAATCTCGACTTTGCTTCGCTCAAGACCGCCTTTGCTGAAAAGGGTGGCAAGACACTCTTTGGCCTTGGTTATGGTGAGGGCGAGGGCTTTGTCGATCAGGCGATTGAGGATCTCCTCCTGTGTCCCCTGCTCCACACCCCCGAGTTCTCGCGGAAGGCCGACCGCCTCCTGGTCAACATCATCGGGGGTCCGGACCTGGCCTTGACCGAAGTGAACATGATCATGGGGGCAGTGACCGAAAAATTCGGCCGCAATCCCCATGTGGTCATGGGAGCGGTGATCGACGAAGGATGGAAGCGGAAGGTCGAAGTCTGTGTGATCGGTACATCCGATATGTCGCCGGGCGTTCGACCATCCGGCACCTCTCGATCAGGGAAAGGAAAAAAGCACAGACCAAGCCATGCCGGAGTCAAACCGTCTGACCTGGCCGTGAATCGTTCCACCGCCCCGGCACCCAAGTCGGTGAAGACGGCCGCCATGGCCCTGGCGTCCCAGGACGAGTTTCCCTTCAGGGAAGGCGAGAATCGAGGGCATTTCGGACCAACCGACCGAAACCTCTTTGACGGTCAGGACCTCGACCTGCCGACCTTCTTCCGCAAGGGAATCCGGATCACTTCCTGATCTTTTTCAGCAGGTGGCCCGCCCGGTACGGGCGCCGCCGTGAACAGTGATCTCGAAGTGTGGGCGGTGTTACCGTTAGCCCCTTCCGCCTTCATGGAAAGGTTGATCATTCGGAATGGAATGCAGACACCGATCGGGAACTCATACCGTTGAACCGTGTCCTACGACCGTGCGTACGGGCTATCCGACCTGAATTCATCATTTGAGGTTTCCGAGTCCGGGGGATAGGCGTAGACTATCGTTTGAATGAAAAAGGCGGGCCCGCATTTTCTTTGGTTGGGGATAGCCTCCGTGATTGGCCTGGTGGTCGTCTCGCTGTGGTTCAACCGGTCTTCATCGATCGGGCCGGACATTCATTCCGATCAGGATCACGTGGCCGGACTCGAATCTGAGCCGGTTGACTCCGAATCGATAACGCCCAGCCCGGTGGGCACCGGGGCATCGGCGGGAACGCGAACGGCGTTCGAGGACACCATCGAGGTGATTGAACCCGAGGTGAAAGGCGATAGCTGGGAAAGAGTTCGGATTGTCAGGGAGCCTGGAGCATTCCCGTTCGTAAGGGTGGTTGAGGAAATGGCGCGCAACCCGGACTCCGATGAGCCGATCGTGGTTCGAAGTCTTTCCATGCTGGCCGACCACGTGGCGATCTCTGTACCTGAAAACGGCGACGAGAAGGCGATTCGGGAGGCTGTTGAAGAACTCGGTTATTCAGTTGCCCGAGCTTACCCGTTCTCTCCGGTTTGGCAGATCGCCCTTGGGCGTCATGATCCCGCAGCCGTGCCGGATGCCGTGGCCGCAATCGGTGCGGCCCTTCCGGACGTGGCGGTTGAGCCGGATATCCTTTACTTCCCGGATGCGGTTCCCGACGATTTCGATCCGGTCAAGATGTGGGGCCTCAGAAAGATCGAGGCTGAGGCCGCCTGGAGTGTCGCGATCGGTTCGGAAGAGACCGTGGTCGGGATTATCGATTCGGGCGCAGAATTGTCCCATCCGGACCTGGCGGCCAACCTCTGGGTCAATCCGGGTGAGATTGCGGGCAATGGTGTTGATGACGACGGCAACGGTCTCGTTGACGACATCCACGGGTGGGATTTCGTCGGCAACGACAACGCGCCTGACGACAATGGACGCCACGGTACCCACGTCGCCGGTACAGTAAGTGCGGTCGGCGACAACAATACCGGAGTGGTGGGCATCAATTGGAACACCCGGCTCGTCATCGTCAGGGTGGGCGACAGTTCCTTCGATACTGCCGTGCTGGCCCAGGCCATCGATTACGTGACAGACCTCAAGCGATCCGGCGTCGATGTCATCGCGACGAACAATTCCTATGCCGGTTCCAGCCGGAGCAATGGGTTGATTTCGGCTATCAAGAGGTCGGGGGACGAGGGCATCCTCTTTGTGGCAGCTGCCGGCAACGATACCTCGAACATAGATTCCCTGCCGCAGTATCCGGCAAGTTATGACTTCGGGAACATTATTTCGGTCGCCTCCTCCAACCTGGCAGACCAGCTTTCGATATTCTCAAATTTCGGCGAGTACAGCGTCGATCTTGCGGCACCGGGCAGCGCCATTCGCTCGACCATACCGGGTTCGAGCTACGGCTACCTCAGTGGAACCTCGATGGCCTCACCGCATGTGGCCGGTGCGGTCGCGCTCCTGCATTCGGCTGAACCGGATCTGGATTGGGCCGAACTGCGTGAACGGCTCCTGGAAACGGTCGATCCTCTGTCCGCCCTTTTGGGAAAAGTCGCTTCCGGCGGTCGTTTGAATCTTCGCCGCGCTCTGGGTATTGGCGGTACGCTTGCCACGGCACATATCGAAGTCCCGAATGTTGGGGTGGTGGTGCTGGAACCTCCGGTACAGAGCTTGGAGTTGACCGGTGGGTGGGGCGCTTCCGACGGCGAAGTGTTGGTCAGTTGGTCCAGGATAGAGGGAACGGGTCCGGTGGAGTTCTCGTCGCCCGGGGAACCTGGAACAACGGTTACATTTTCCTCGAGTGGTCTTTATCGCATCCGATTCAGGGTGGAGTCGGCCTATGAGGTCACCGAGGACGAGATCACGGTGGTGGTCGGAACAGAGCCTCCATCGACCGAGGGTCTGGAGGGTTTCTGGCAATTCGAGGAAAGCGGGGGTGCCACTGCGGTCGACAGTTCCGACCAATCACGAAATGCGATCCTGAGCGGGGTTTTGCGCGATTCAGGTCTGATCGGTCAGGCGGCGCGGTTTGACGGCGTGAGCAGTGTCGCATCCTTTGAATCTCCGCCTTCATCGCGGATCACCATGTCCGCCTGGGTCCATTCGGATACCCTTGGGGAGTTCGTGTTTCCGAGGATCGTCGATACGCCCGATTACATTTTCTACTTCGGCCGTCGGACGGCTGATGTCGATGCAGACATAGACTCAATCAAGTTCTTCGCGACCAAGACGGTGCAGGACGGAATCTGGCACACGGCCAACAACACGATCGGTGACGGCAAGTGGCATCATGTTGCGGTTTCCTATGATGGCACAGATGAGAACAATTTTCCGCTGATTTTCCTCAATGGTGAAACCCTTCCGGTGGGAGTCGATGCGCGAAGCGGCGATCAGGCCCGCGGCGTGGTCGGGGAACAGACCGTAACCCCCGGCACCGCTTACATCGGTGAGAATGCAGATGGCGAACGGGCTTGGGACGGCCTGATCGACGAGGTGCGGATCTACTCCCGGGCATTGAGCCGGTCGGAGGTGGCCTGGATCGCAGCCGAGAATGACGCCCGGGCGATATTGGGCGCGCCGATCCAGACGACCGGAGCCCCTGAAGTCGGGCTCCCCTTTTCGATCGGAATCGCCGGCGGTGCTTCGGCGACCTACTCCTGGTCTCTGGCCGGGGAATCCGACACGGTGCTCAGTGGACCGGTTGACTTGGCAACGGTATCAGTGATCGGTCTGACCGGAGGCGTCCATCGGCTGCGCCTTACTGTTGCGGAAGGATCCGCAGCGGTCGTGCGCGAGATAGAGGTCGCATTGCCGTTTGGCTCCCGTCCGGAGGCAGGCGAGTTTCGAGCCGGTTTCACCGAGGGCAGTGGGGAAGGTGAGGTCTGGATATCGGTTGATGCCATGGGTCGGGCGGACTTTTTCGGACTGGAGGAGACAGAGGGTGTTTTTGTTCAGGCCTCCGGCGTCGAGATCGGTCTGGATGGATCTTTTCTGTTCAGCGGCAGAGACGGGGCAATCTACCGGGGCCAGTTCGACCAGGATGGGTTTTTCGGTTTCTCTGCCGACGGTTCGCTTTTCATGAAAGGCGACCGGACATCCACGGGTGAATCGGCTCTCCCTGACGCCTTGGCGGGACCGGTGATCGATTCGGAGGACGAGAGAATTTTTGTCCTGGTCCGTCCGGATGGGAACCTGCTCCTTGTTTTGAACGGACCCGATCGATGGGATTCTGTGTCCGGCCAGGTTGCGGACGACGGCATCTTCGGATTGACCGGCAGTTTCGGACGCATCTTCAACGGTTCGATCAACGCGGATGATTCGACTTCGCAAGGCGAAATACTCGACGGGATCGAACGGTCCGCTTTCTACCTGGCTGGAAAGGATGGGTTCGCAGGCGGACGTCTGGCGAACATTTCGACTCGGGCGGTGGTCGGGACCGGTAATCGGTCGATGATTGCCGGTTTCGTGGTGGAGGGCGGGGTGGGAGCCCCCGTCCTGATACGCGGTGTGGGTCCCGGTCTTTCGGTGTTCGGAGTGGTCGATATGGCATCCGCGACCGAGTTGACCCTCATGGATGGCGATCTGGAGATCGCCTTCAACCGTGGTTGGAAAAGCAACCCCCTCCCGGCGGATCTCGAGCATCTTTTCTCAACCCTGGGTGCATTCAATCTGCAGTCGGACACCGGGGATTCAGCCATATTGGCCGATCTCGGCGTCGGGATCTATACGGCCACACTGAGGAATCCGGACGAATCCGGCGGGATTGCCCTGCTCGAGGTGTATGATGCCCACGGTCTGGATGGGGGGCGCCTGGTCAACCTGTCCACCCGTGGCTACGCGGGTTCGGGCGAACAGTCTCTGATCGCCGGTTTTGTTCTTGATGAGGTGACTCCCCGACGCGTTCTTGTGCGGGCGGCCGGGCCGGCGCTCGATGATTTTGAGATCGAGGGCTGGATAGCGGATCCGAGAATCACGCTCTTCGCTGGAGATACGGTATTGGCGATGAATGATGACTGGGACCTTGGACAGGGTGGAAGTTTGCTGGCCTCACTGGGGGAGGAGACCGGTGCGTTTGTCTTCGCCGAGGGAAGTGCGGATGCGGCTCTGACCCGATATCTGAACGCGGGCCGGTACACGGTGCGGGTTGAGCCCGCCCGCGGTTCGGCTGGTGTCGCCCTGATCGAAATCTACCTCATTCCGGACACTTTCTGACCTCGTCAGCGACAAGGTGACCACAGGGATAAACCGTTGCGATGAGCGTTTTTGCTCGAAACGGAGACGAGCCGCCCCGAAAACACATCCTGGAGTATGTTTATTGATGAAGTGGTGATTTCTGCTCGAGCCGGCGACGGTGGACGCGGATGCGTAAGCTTTCGACGCGAGAAATTCGAACCGTTTGGCGGTCCGAATGGAGGGGATGGCGGATGCGGGGGCGATGTTGTGATCGAAGGCGATCATGATATCAACAA
>Ga0164313_10000157_pt1 | contig 46953 bp, 37 predicted proteins | sample GuaBasSedimGuay4_FD_113735 | JGI IMG/M metagenome (GOLD analysis project Ga0164313, IMG submission 113735) | Subseafloor sediment microbial communities from Guaymas Basin, Gulf of California, Mexico - Guay4, Core 4569-4, 0-3 cm | ecosystem: Environmental > Aquatic > Marine > Hydrothermal vents...
AAGGCAAAGCTGTAGAAATAGTTAAACAACTCGGCTTTTCAAAGTGTCGTCTTAGCCTTGCTATCCAAAACACTGCCCAATATGATGGCATAAAATTTTTCCAAAATAAAGGTATCGCCACTTCATATCCCAACATTTTAAAAAAATTCCTTGACAGGAATGGCCTTCGATGTGATATCCATGAAATCAGTGGTTCTGTAGAAATTGCGCCGGGCATAGGACTTGCAGACGCAGTATTTGACATTGTAAGCTCAGGCAGCACATTGCTCAGTAATGGTCTCAAAGAAGTTGAAACCATAATGGAGTCACAGGCTGTATTGATCAGCACACCAGGATTGAATGAAATCAAAACATCAATTCTGGATAAATTGCTTTTCCGTATGGAATCGGTGCAGAATGGCTCTAACAACAAATATATTTTACTCAATGCCCCCAATGACCGGCTCGATGATATTATCCGGCTGCTCCCGGGCATGCGAAGTCCGACGGTATTACCTCTTGTCGAAAAAGGCTGGAGCTCACTGCATTCAGTAATCAACGAGGATGAATTTTGGGAAAACATTGAGCAATTACGGAATACCGGAGCAGAGGGCATTCTCGTTGTGCCTATCGAAAAAATGGTATTGTAATCACGGAATAAAAGCACCATATATCAAATCATGAAAATCATAACCCGTCCCCAGGGAAAAAAATTGGAGAAAGCGCTGCAAAGACCGGTACAGAAGTTTAATCGTATCAGGAAAATTGTCGGCCCCATCCTGAATAAGGTGCAAAAAAAAGGAGATAAAGCCCTGATTGAATACGCACGAAAATTCGATGGTGCCATTATCGATCAGCTGATCGTTTCTGAAGAAACCATCCGGTCAGCAGAGGAAATGATAGCACCGGCTCTAAAAGAGGCGATTGATAGCGCCTACCAAAACATCGAAACTTTTCACAAAGCACAACTAACTGAAACAATTGAGATTGAAACTGCCCCTGGAGTGGTTTGCACACAAAAAAGTTTACCTATAAGTCGTGTTGGACTATACGTGCCAGGGGGAACTGCACCTCTTTTTAGCACTGTACTCATGCTTGGTATTCCAGCTAAAATAGCCGGTTGCCGGCAAATCGTTTTATGCACACCCCCCAATAAAGGCGGTGATATTCATCCGGCCATACTTTATGCTGCACAGCGTACAGGCATTTATACAATTATCAAGGCAGGTGGAGCCCAGGCCATTGCAGCCATGGCTTACGGAACAGAAAGCGTACCGAAGGTTTATAAAATTTTCGGGCCCGGAAACCAATATGTAACCGCGGCCAAACAGCTAGTGAACCAGGATGGCATTGCCATTGACCTGCCCGCCGGTCCATCCGAACTGGCAGTTATGGCAGATGAGACCTCCAACCCTGCTTTCGTAGCTTCAGATCTACTGTCACAGGCAGAGCATGGTCCCGACAGCCAGGTTTTGCTGGTTTCGGAAAATAAAGGGATAATCAAACAAGTGAAAAAAGAACTTGAATCACAACTCCCCCTACTTCCAAGACAAAAAATCGCTAAAGCTGCATTGAAGAACAGCACTGCCATACTTACCAATTCCAAAGCCGAGGCCATTGCTATATTAAATGATTATGCACCTGAGCACTTAATTTTAGCTATCGACGATCATGAAACCGTAAGCCCGCTTATTGAAAATGCCGGCTCAATCTTTCTCGGACATTATACACCGGAATCAGCAGGTGATTATGCATCAGGCACCAATCACACCCTGCCAACCGACAAAGCGGCAATGGCTTACGGAGGAGTATCTACAGACAGTTTTTTAAAGAAGATCACTTACCAGCAAATCAGTATGGCCGGACTAAGAAAGCTAGGCCCAACTATCGAAATCATGGCCTCTGCCGAATTATTGGAAGCACACAGGAATGCTGTCAGCATACGATTAAAAACCTTAGAAGAGAAGTTAAAACCCAACTCATAACGAACCAATAGCACAAACCGCTTTGACATGAAACTCGAAAAAATCCTGCGCCCCCATCTGATCAATCTTGTGCCTTACTCATCAGCCCGGGATGACTTTAGTGGAAAAGCACGCATTTACCTCGATGCCAATGAAAATGCGTATGGTTCTACTGCAGGAAATTTATGGAATAGATACCCTGACCCTTACCAAAAGATGCTAAAAGAAAAAATCGCATCTTTAAAAGAAGTTAAAACTGAACAGGTATTTATTGGTAATGGTAGTGACGAACCGATAGACCTTTTGATCCGGGCTTTCTGCATACCCGGCACAGATCATCTTATTTCAATGCCCCCAACTTATGGTATGTACGGTGTAAGCTCTGCCATTAACCAGGTAGAAAATGTACAGATACCACTTACATCAGAATACGAACTTGATGTGAAAGCCATTCTCAACAAGATAAATGATCACACCAAACTGATCTTTATTTGTTCACCAAATAATCCTACCGGAAACAGTCTGGATCCTGAAGCCATTAAAGCCATTATCCAGTCTGCACGAGGACTGGTGGTGCTTGATGAAGCTTATATTGATTATTCATCGAAAGTTGGTTTTTTAAATCAGTTAGATAGATTTCCCAACCTGGTCATTTTGCACACTTTGAGTAAAGCATGGGGCATGGCCGCCCTACGACTCGGTATGGCTTTTGCACACAAAGATATAATTACTGTACTCAATAAAATAAAACCACCCTATAACATATCAGGTCCGGTACAGGAAATGGTGCTGAATGCTCTACAGAAAAATAGTCAAAAAGAAAAAATCGTAAAGCAGACACTCAGGCAACGTGAAATATTGAAACATATGCTTTTACAAGATAAAAAAGTCATAAAAGTTTTCCCAAGCGATGCCAATTTTCTGTTGGTTAAACTCAAAAATGCAAACCAGATATACAGGAAACTGATCGATCACGAAGTTATAGTACGCGATCGTTCCAGAGTAATGCTATGTGAAGACTGTCTAAGGATCACAGTGGGTACCCCGGAAGAAAACAAAGAACTTGTGAAAGAGATGGGGTTAATTACGAATTAGGAATTAAGAATTAAGAATTACGAGTTAGGAATTACGGATAATATTCATTTCTGAAATAACAGCAGTGCCTTTTATATTTGTATTTTAATGGAATCGAAATGGAGTTGAAAAAAGTATTGTTCATTGATCGCGATGGCACAATCATCGCGGAGCCCCAGGAGGGCTTTCAGGTTGACTCATTGGAAAAACTAGAATTCATTCCAGGGGCCATTGGCAATTTGAGTAGTATTGCCAAAGAACTTGATTATGAATTGGTGATAGTAACCAATCAGGATGGGCTGGGAACCAAATCATTCCCCGAAAATACTTTCTGGCCTGCACACAACAGAATGCTTCTCACACTGGAAGGAGAAGGCGTCTTATTCGATGATATTCTGATCGACCGTTCTTTCCCCAATGATAACCTTCCGGGCAGAAAACCTGGTACAGCCATGTTAAAAAAATATATGGAAGGGAAATATGATCTAAAAAATTCTTATGTGATCGGTGACCGCCCGACCGATATGGAGCTAGCGCAAAACATCGGTGCCGGTGGCATATATTTCAATACCCTGACTCATGACCATGCTTCTCTGTGTACAGATCAGTGGAATGCTATTTACCAATTCCTCAAACTTCCGCCCAGGCGTTCTGAAATAAATCGAACAACAAAAGAAACAAATATCCTGATACAGGTAAATCTCGATGGATCCGGCAAAACCAACATCCAAACCGGACTAGGTTTTTTTGATCATATGCTCGATCAGATAGGACGGCATTCAGGCATGGACCTGCATGTTCAGGTTAAAGGGGATCTTCAGGTAGACGAACATCACACCATTGAAGATACAGCGTTGACTCTTGGAGAAGCTATTAACGAGGCATTGGGAGAAAAGAAAGGCATCAACAGATATGGATTCCTCCTGCCGATGGATGATGCGCTTGTACAGGTGGCGCTTGATTTCGGTGGGCGTCCATGGCTTGTGTGGGAAACAGAATTTCAGCGGGAGAAAGTTGGAGATGTGCCTACTGAAATGTTTTTTCATTTCTTCAAATCGTTTTCTGATGCTGCCAGGTGCAACTTAAATATCAAGGCAGAGGGACAAAATGAGCACCATAAAGTGGAGGCGATTTTTAAGGCCGTTGCAAAAGCGATGAAAATGTCTTTCCAAAGAAATATCCATGAAATCGACAAGCTCCCAAGTACGAAAGGGCTGCTTTGAGATAGAGAAATCAGTCTTCAGTAAGCAGTCTTCAGTAGAGGGCCTAAGCAATTGGATAGAAATGACTGAACAAAAAATAAATTTTGTTCTAAGAGCGATGAAAGAAGGGATTAATATTATTTTTGCAACATGTCAGAAACAATACTTATCGTAGATTTTGGATCGCAGTACACACAACTCATTGCCAGACGTGTCCGGGAATTGAATGTTTATTGCGAAATTCACCCTTACAATCACCTACCGAAGCATATTGATAAGCTGCAAGGCGTTATTTTATCGGGCAGTCCATACTCTGTACGTGATTCCGAGGCACCATCTTTGGATTTAACACCATTTAGAGGCGAAGTACCTGTACTTGGCGTTTGTTATGGTGCGCAGATGATGGTCCAGCAAAGCGGGGGGCAGGTGTTACCTTCAAAAATAAGGGAATATGGACGAGCCAGGCTCGAAAAAATTGACCAGCATTTTGAACTGTTAAAAGAAATCACGGCAGGCACACAAGTATGGATGTCTCACGGTGATACCATTTCTGATCTACCTTCTCAATTTCGATGGGTAGCAGGAACAGATTCCATAGAAAATGCTGCATATAAAATTGAAGGAGAAGAAACTTACGGTATACAATTCCACCCGGAGGTAACACATACCAAAGAGGGTAAAACACTTCTCAGGAATTTTGTAGTACATATTTGCGGATGCAAACAAGACTGGACTCCTGACATATTTGTTGAATCTACCGTAAAAGCACTAAAAAATCAGTTAGCTAATGACAAGGTGGTTTTGGGATTATCTGGAGGAGTGGATTCATCGGTTGCAGCCATGCTCATCCACCAGGCCATCGGAAAGAATCTTTATTGCATATTTGTAGACAATGGTTTGCTAAGAAAACATGAATTTGAAGATGTATTGCATTCCTACGGTGACATGGGACTAAATGTAACCGGGGTGGATGCGAAGAAACGGTTTTATGAAGCACTTAAAGGTATCACCGAACCAGAAGCCAAAAGGAAAGCCATTGGAAGAACTTTTATAGAAATATTTGATGAAGAGGCACATAAGATCCAGGATGTAAAATGGCTTGCTCAGGGCACAATATATCCGGATGTGATAGAATCAATATCAGTAAAAGGCCCCTCAGCCACAATAAAATCACATCACAATGTAGGAGGGTTACCAGAGAAGATGCACCTCAAAGTAGTAGAGCCTCTCAATACCCTCTTCAAGGATGAAGTCAGGAGGGTAGGTCGAACACTCGAAATATCAATGGAAATCCTTAGCAGGCATCCATTTCCAGGACCAGGATTAGGCATACGAATTCTAGGAGAGATCACAGCAGAAAAGGTGGAAACCCTTCAGGAGGTGGATCATATATTCATTTCAGGTTTGAAAAATCGTGGGCTTTACGACGATGTATGGCAAGCCGGCGCCATGCTTCTGCCTGTGCAATCGGTGGGTGTTATGGGTGATGAGCGAACTTATGAAAGTGTTGTGGCATTACGTGCCGTTGGTAGTGTTGACGGGATGACAGCCGATTGGAGTCAGCTACCCTATGACTTCCTGGCCGACATTTCCAATCAGATCATAAATAAAGTAAAAAGGGTAAACCGGGTGGTTTATGACATCAGTTCAAAACCCCCAGCCACAATTGAATGGGAGTAATACCCTTCAATATATTTTTAGACTCTGCTACGAATTTAATGGGTAGTGGATTAATGCGATAATGATACAATGAGATAATGCGATAATAAAAACTAAAAAAAAGTATAAATTTTTCATCAAAATATCAGTGAAATCTATTTCCTAACCGAAACATATAATATGAAATTTAAATATTTTGTTTTCAATCTTTTTGTCCTACTGCTATCACTTCAGGTAGCAGGACAAAATAAAAATGCTTGGGATGAGCAATACGAACAGGGAAAGGAATTTTTGAAGCTTGAAAAGTACGGACTGGCCATGCAAACCTTCAAACCCCTAACCTCGGAGTTTGAAAATAGCATAGATGTTCGTTACGCTTCATATTATTATGCAGTGGCCGCCTGGCATCATGGAGAGGACATTCATGCAAAAAATATGTTTTTACAACTTAAAAACAAATATCCTTCATGGAACAAGACAGATGAAATCAACTTATGGCTGATTAAAATTTATTTCGATGAAGGACAGTTTGAAGAGGCAAAAAAACTGATGCAGACTTTAACCGCTGAGGAATTAAAAAACAAGGCGTTAGCCCTTGAAGCCGCATATCTCAGCCAACTTTCCTATGAGCAGCTTTATGAGATGATAACAAGCAATACTAATGACCAGGAAATTGCAATAGCACTGGCAAACAGGATTGAACAAAAACCTTTTCACGAACAAGACCGCGCTTTATTAGAAAATATTGTCACCGTGTTTGAACTCGACCCGGATCATTACCAGATAAAAAGCACAGAACAATCCGTACATAAAGACACCTATCACGTGGCAGTATTGCTACCTTTTCTTTTTAATGACTTGAAAGAACCACAATCCCGTATAACAAACCAGTTTGTTATCGATTTGTATGAAGGGATAAAAACAGGAAATAAAGCCTTAAAACAAAAGGGTATCGACCTGGTATTACATGCTTATGATACAAAAAAAGATGCATTGACTACACGCAAAATACTGGATCTGCCTGAACTTCAACATATGGATCTGATAATTGGGCCGTTGTGGTTAGAACCGGTTCAGTTGGTCAATGAATTCTCTTTCAGGAATAAAATAAACATGATCAATCCGTTATCTTCCAACACTGAGATCATTGACAAAAACCCTCACGCATTATTATATGCCCCTTCCAGTGAAACCATAGGGCGAAAAACAGCTGATTTTATTGCTGATAATATAACAACCAATAAAAACTATTTTATTTTTTATGGTAGCAGCAAAAAAGATTCTACCATGGCTTCCAGTTATATAAAAAAAATGGATGAAAAGGGATTTCAACTTTGTCATATTGAGAAGGTCGGCACTGATGAGGCCAAGAGAATACTTGATATACTCACCAATACAGTAACCATTGAGTTAGATGAAAACTCTCTTGTCAAATATGACACCAATATGAAGGGCACTTTAAAAATAACCGAAAAAGATCTGTTGGTATTATCTCCCGACAGCATTGGACATGTCTTTATTGCTTCTGACAAAGCCCAACTTGCTGCCAATGCCATCACCGCACTCCAGACCAGAGGTGACCACATCACGCTTGTAGGCAAAGATCAATGGTTAATAAACCGTGAAGTATCACTTGAGCCATTAGAACAACTCAACACACACCTTATTGCGCCTTCATTTATCGACAAAAAAAGTGCTGCATATACAATAATGGTTGACGCATACCTTCAAACCCACCGCACATTACCTGGAAAAAGTTTTTGGACAGGATATGACATGATATCAATTATAGGTCAGCTACTTTATGATTATGGTGATCATTTCCAAAATGAGGACGGTGCATCCCGTTTTGTAAGGGGAACCTTTACCCCGGGGTTTATGCTCGATGGTCACAACAACAATCAGTACGTACCTCTAGTCAAGTTAAATAATGCTGAGTTGTTCAATGTAAATCCCATAAGGTAAATAATGAACCCGGCATGGCCAGAGCAACTTCAGGACACAAAAGAGCATAATTATATGCTTTGTCCAATAGCAATCTTAAGAGATATAAACCGATGAAAAAAGAATTGAACAAAACGCGGAGTATAAAACTATTTAATCAAGCAAATAAACATATTCCGGGAGGTGTCAATTCTCCGGTACGTGCTTTTCATGCTGTCGGAGGGCAACCGTTATTTATAAGATCCGCCAGGGGAGCATACTTGTATGATGAAGACGGCAATTCCTTTATCGATATGATCAATTCCTGGGGTCCCATGATACTTGGACATGCACACGAAGTAGTTACTGAAGCAGTTCATAAAGCCATTTACAATTCACTTTCATTTGGAGCACCTTCAGAAAAAGAAATTGAAATGGCCGAACTGGTATGTGATATGGTACCTTCGATCGAAAAAGTCCGTATGGTCAATTCAGGAACAGAAGCCACCATGTCGGCCATCAGACTGGCACGTGGATATACAGAACGCGACAAGATCATCAAATTTGAAGGATGCTATCACGGGCATGGCGATTCTTTTCTCATCTCGGCAGGAAGCGGGGCGGCCACAATGGGTAAACCTGACAGCCCGGGGGTAACAAAAAATACAGCCAAAGACACTCTTAATGCTCCATTCAATGATGCACAACAAGTCCAAAAATTGGTAACAAATCATAAAAATGAAGTTGCTGCCATTATAGTGGAGCCAGTGGCAGGAAATATGGGATGCGTACCCCCTGCTGATGGATTTTTACAACGATTACGAAATATCTGTGATGAAAATGGTGTCGTATTGATATTTGATGAAGTAATGACAGGATTTCGATTGGGGCCATCAGGCGCACAGGGATTATACGGAATCAAACCCGATTTGACCACCCTTGGAAAAATCATAGGAGGAGGCATGCCTGTTGGCGCCTATGGAGGGAACAAGGAGATCATGGATCAGATATCGCCTGAGGGCCCCGTATATCAGGCAGGCACTCTGTCCGGCAATCCTGTAGCAATGACAGCAGGCATAGCGATGTTAAAATACCTTAAGGACCATCCTGAAACATATGACAAGATCAATAGTACAACAAAAAGAATCGCACAAGGATTCCGGGAAAACGCAAATCGTATTGGCAAAAATTATACAGTAAATCAAGTCGGTTCTATGTTTAGTTTATTTTTTACCGAACAGCCGGTAAATAATTTTACCATGGCCAAAAAATCAGATACTAATTTATTCGGCAGGTACTTTAATGCCATGCTCAACCGAAATATATACCTGGCTCCTTCACAGTTTGAGTCCTTGTTTATTTCATCTGAAATCTCCAGTCAACAGGCAGATAAAATCATACATGCTAATGCAGATTCACTGGAGGAAATACATAAGGAGTAAGGTGCCAACACGATTATAATAGGTGTTGGATTAATGCGACAATAAAAAAAAATGAGGATAAAAGGGATCCTTATGAAAGTAATAATGCACCATCCAGGAAGGTGAATTTCTAATATAGATTTAAAAAATAATGCCTGCATTAATCCTCACCTAAAACTTTGTGAAAATATCAGGTAAAAACGAGCGATTGCAAGATTTTATTTAAACCTTACATATCCACTCTCACCCAATGGATAGCATTTTTTCTTTGCAATAAAAAATTGAATATATTTGATATAGTAGTATGAATAAACAGATATTGTATAATAGATTGTGAAACACTATTTTTTTATATTAATCCTTCTACTAGCCGGTTATTTACCGGAAGTTATGGGACAAAACAGAAACCTGAGTACAAGCGCTAAGACACTCACATATGAAGAGGTCTATGACAACCCGTATGACATTAATAAACTTTTCATTCATCTTCAGCCACTATATGGCGAATTTTCATCACTCAATGTCACTGCAGGTTTCAGTATTGAAGCACAGTATTATGTAAAAAATATCCTGGATTTCAGAGGAAGTGCCCGGATCCCTTATGCCCGAAGAACTGATTTGGTTAGAAACTCCGCCAATGCAAACAGTACTGTTGATAATGAAATTAAAGGATATTCGTTTTATGAGCTGTCAGGGACCTATCACATCATAGATAAGGAAGTTGACACCGAAACAAAATTCATTTTATATTCAAAAAGGTACAAAGGAGATAAATGGGCTGCAACTGTACCATTACACACAATTATACCTTCAAAAGTGCGGAGGATATATGGAGCCCGTTTGGGTGGATATTTCCATAAAACAGGCGTGTATTACAATGACCTGATGGATCATCAGGGTGTATGGATATCAGACAGTGAAGGCAATCCTATAAGCGAAGATGAATCAATCTACGGCAACCTAAGTGTAAACGGTGTGTTTATCGGAGGCTCCTTTACCATGATAAAAAATGTTGCTGTGCAACCGGATAAAATATATGGCACTCTCGTCAGCGACCTGATCTTCACCACATATTTTGATATCTTGTACGCAGCCTCCACCAATTTAAGTGACATTTTCAATGATGGATTGATTTACTCCTCCGATCCAATTCAAAAATCAAGCCTTGGATTCCGTATCGGTATGGATGGTAAATTCAACAGAAAATTTGGTTGGGGTTACGGAGCAGAACTTGGAAGCAGACCCGGATTAAAGAAAGGCGGATTCTATCTATTAGCCAAAATCAGTTTCCCAATTATTGGAAGTCAACTCCGCCATCAGGTAGAAAGTTTCGGAAAATAACCAGGGTCTGTTCATAATGTCCGCTCTCGGCGTTACGCTCGTCAAAAAAATGCTCGATTACCCCAGTAAACTCTGCTTTTTTCGACTTCGCAAGCCTTGATAGCGAACATTCTGATCCAGACCCTGACTTTATAGACAGACTCTAACCAGGGTCTGTTCATAGACAGGCTCTACTAGTTTTACTTATCCAATCCGAGTGATTGCCGGTTAGCTTGTTCATCAGCTCCAGAACCTGCAAAATCATCAAATGCCTTGTCAGTCTTCCTGATCATATGAGATTCAATAAACGGGGCTCCTTCCCTGGCACCATCTTCCGGATGTTTTAAAGCACACTCCCATTCCAGCACTGCCCAGCCATCGTAATCGTACTGGGCCAGTTTACTGAAAATTCCTTTAAAATTGACCTGTCCATCGCCTAACGAACGAAATCTGCCGGGCCGGTCTACCCATCCCTGATAACCACCGTACACACCTGACTTGCCATTAGGTAAAAACTCAGCATCCTTTACATGGAACATTTTAATGTGAGGATGATAAAAATCGATAAATTGAATGTGATCAAGTTGTTGAAGCACAAAATGGCTGGGATCATAGTTAATATGGACTCTTGAATGATTACCTGTAGCCTCCAGAAACTGTTCAAATGTAATGCCATCGTGTAAATCTTCACCGGGGTGCAGTTCATAACAAACATCTACGCCCATCTCGTCAAAATAATCAAGGATAGGTTTCCAACGGTTAGCTAATTCATTAAACCCTGTTTCAACCAATCCGGCAGGTCGCTGTGGCCATGGATACATATAAGGCCAAAGCAATGCCCCTGAGAAAGTAGTATGTACATCGATACCCAAATTACGACTCGCTTTAGCATTGAGCATCATCTGATCAATAGCCCATTCAGTGCGAGCTGAAGGATTGCCATGTACATTTGAAGGTGCGAAGCCATCATACATAGCATCGTAGGCCGGATGTACAGCCACCAACTGTCCCTGCAAATGGGACGCCAACTCAGTGATCTGCATTCCTGTTCCTTCGACCACTCCCTTAATTTCATCTGCATAAGACTTGCTATCAGCAAGCTTCTTCAGATCCAAACAGCGACTGTCCCAGGTCGGTATTTGTACTCCTTTATACCCAAACCCGGCCATATAATTACAAATATTTTCGAGGTTATCGAAGGGAGGTTCATCTCCCATAAATTGAGCGAGAAAAATTGCTGGTCCTTTCATAATTTTCTAATTTTCTAATTGATTAATTCTCAACACCTTAATTTTGTCACGATTTTTACAAAAAATCCCGCCAAAACTCATTTATTTTATTCCGTCATACCCAAGGGTTAACACCCTGGGCTATTAGATTATCGTCCCTTTGGGGCTTTTATAATCATTTTTGTGCCTGCCTACTTGCGCACTGGCCTATGTTGCGAGCAGGCAGGTGTGTCAAAATTATTAACATAAAGGTTCTTAAAGTTATATAGTACTTCATTGCAGGTTCACCTAAGAGACATAGTATCATAGATTTATTCTTCATTGGATCCCCAGGTATTTTTTCAATAAATATAGAAAAGAATGATAAAAATTTCAACCAAACTCAATATTTAGGAAAAAGAATTATCATCCGCTAATCTGAAAAGCAAATACCCTTTAATTGGTTAATGTGAATAATATAATTTCTTGATTTTTAATGACAATACCTACATGAGTAATTTTAGAATGTCTTAGCAGGTGAATATCACAACGATTGTTCATATTTTAGCGTATTGAGAAAACAAGACCACACAGGCCATCATATGAAGTTTGTGTTATGCTATTAAACAGATGACTAAATTACTTTTCTCCATTTCTTTTTTCTCCATTTTTCTGGCGAATACGATATTGGCGAAACCTGAGCTCATTAAAATTGACAACGAGGTTTTGTATGATGTGTCGACCAGAGTAGAATGGTTCATTGATGAAGGCGCCAAATTCAATTCCGATGATCTGCTGGCTGGCAAACTGGAAAACCATTTTAATCCCCCTCCCTCTAAAATGCTCAATTTTGGACATTTGAATGACCCTGTATGGTGCCGGTTTACCATCCTTAATCTGATATCAGAAGATTTATATCTGGAGTTTCAAAATGCACAACTTGATAGTATCAGCATATATATATTCGATCAAGAGGGTGAACTTCTCTATTTCCAAAAAACCGGAGATTATGTCCCAAGCTATGAGAGGAAAATACAAGCACACAACTTTTTCTTCAACTTACACACAAGACCTGGAGAGCAACACACAATTTATTTAAGAACAAGATCGGTAGCATCATCACAATTTTTTCCTTTATATGTGTCTCAGCTCAACATCTTCTATAACAAAAGTTTTAAGGAAGATGTACTTCAGGGCATGTATTTTGGCATTATATTGTTTATTTTCATTTATAATCTCTTCCTTTTTTTAATACTTAAAAGACCGGAGTACATATACTTTTCCATTTTTGTATTATTTCTCGGCCTTATGTCTGCCATACACGATGGATATGCCATTCAGTTTCTTTGGGGCAATCAAACATGGCTAAATCAGTTATTAGGAATTGTTTCTGCTCTGGCAGGTATTTTTATCATACTATTTACCTCGACCTTACTTAAGTCAAAAGAAAAAACGCCGGGAAGACATATTTGGCTTTTAGCATTAATTGGGATATATCTTATGTCAATTATCATTCATCTCCTCGGGGCCAGCTTAATTGCACAAAGGTTTGTACTCTATAATGCCTTCATCACATTCATTTTCATACTTACCACTGCATACAAAGCATGGCGCAACGGATTCAAGCCCGCAGGCTATTATTTTATCGCCTGGTCTTTTTTTCTGGCGGGCATCATCATATTTGTTCTTCGTGATTTTGATATCTTACCGACAAATAATATTACAGCTCACGCTTTTCAAATTGGATCAACCTTAGCCATACTCCTGATTTCTTTTACATTAGGTAAAAAGATCAACATTTACATTGATAAAAGAAATGAAGCCAGGAATTTGGCTACAAAAACCTCTGAAGAAAACGAGCGACTCGTCAAATTCCAAAACCAACTCCTGGAAGAACGTGTAAACCAGCGCACCAAAGATCTGGAACAAACCGTCCATTCGCTTCAACAGCAAAGGAAAGAACTCAAACTCGCCAATCAGTTTAAAGATAAGGTTTTCACCATGATCTCTCACGATTTAAAAAGCCCGCTTTCAACCCTTGGCGGATTGCTCAATGTACTTCAAATGGGAAATTTATCTGAATCTGATAAAACCCGGATCTTAAACAACATACGTTTGAGCCTTAAGAATACACACAATATTCTTGACAACATACTTGAATGGGCTACAAAACGACAAGATCAGGATAAAACCCTCGAAAAATTCAATATGCATCATGTTGTTGAGGAAATGATCACTTTATTTTCAGTTCAGCTTGATACAAAGTCAATATCACTTATCAACAAAGTAGAATCAGACACATGGATAGATGCTGACAAAAATATGATCCAGCTCTTGTTGAGAAATCTTATCTCCAATGCCATTAAGTTCACAGACGAAGGTGGTAAAATCTCTATAATGTTGGAGTCTACGGATAGCATTTTTAATATTCATGTTCAGGATACAGGGATTGGGATTTCACAGGAAGACCAGAACAAATTATTCAATGACCAAAATCACCATACTACAAGGGGCACTAACAACGAAAAAGGAACAGGTCTCGGTCTTCTACTCTGCAAAGAATTCGTTGAAAAAAATGGCGGAGCCATTGAACTTACCAGTCAAAAAGGGAAAGGTAGTACTTTTACTATCAAACTGGAGAAAGGACTGGTGATATCAGAAGAAATAATTGAGTGACTTCAAAATGTCAACTTAATGTTTACTCCAAAAATGTGGCGCAAATAAGATCAATACAGTAAATAATTCAAGCCGTCCCAACAACATCAGAAAGCTCAACAACCATTTTGCGGGGTCGGACAAGTGCGCGAAATTATCTAAAGGGCCCACGCTACCGATACCGGGACCGATATTTCCTAAACTTGTAGCCACAGCTCCCATGGAAGTCATAAAGTCATTACCCAATGCGGCCATAAGTAGTGTTCCAGCCACAAAAATCATGAAATAAATAATCATAAAAGCCATGATATTGTATGTGATCTGAGATGTCACAGCTTTCTTATTCAATCGCACCGGCATTATAGCAGAGGGGTGAATCTGTCTCTTCAATTCGAGAATACTGTTTTTCAATAAAATGATATGTCTGACAATCTTAACTCCACCTGCAGTCGAACCTGCTGAAGCGCCAACAAACATGAACATAAAGATGATTATCGTAACAAAAGGCGTCCAGGATGTATAATCAGCAGTAATATATCCGGTCGTAGTAATAACAGAGACCAACTGGAATAAAGAATCCCTGAAAGACCTTTCAAAGTCATTGCCCGTAACTGACCACACCACAAGGCTAACAATAATTACAAAACCTATGGTGAACTTTAAATAATACCGGAATTCTTCATTTTCCCATACTTTTTTAAATTTTCCGTGCATTGCAAAATACGTGACAGTAAAATTAGTACCTGCCAAAAACATAAATACGATTATAACGTATTGGATAAATGGAGAAGTGAAATAAGCCACACTTGCCTGCTTAGTCGAAAACCCACCAGTTGCCATGGTTGTTAGGGCATGATTTGCGGCATCGTAAAAAGACATGCCTCCCACCCACAGGAGCAGCAATTCAATAACTGTAAGGAGTACATAAACAAGCCACAGCCTTTTGGCAGTATCTGTAATTCTAGGTTTCAATTTATCCGGTGTAACCCCCGGTGCCTCTGCTATAAAAAGCTGCATACCTCCGATTCCCAGTATGGGCAAAATAGCAACTGTCAGAACAATAATCCCCATACCTCCAATCCACTGAGTCAAACTCCTCCAAAAAAGGATACCTCTGCCCATCAATTCTATATCATTCAATATAGATGCTCCTGTTGTTGTAAAGCCGGAAAGGGTTTCAAAAAATGCATTTGTGAAACCGGAGATTTCTCCACTGATGAGAAATGGGAGAGTTCCGAATATAGACATTGTAAGCCAGCCAAATGTAACAATCAGATATCCGTCCCGCTTTTTTAGCTGGCCCGGTTCTTTAGAATGCCCAATCCACCAGGCAATAGCACCGGCAGCCAGAGTGATAAATCCGGCAAGGACGAGGGCGTACCAATCGCCATCGTTATAATAAAGGGAAATGGGTATACACAACAACATAAAAGTTCCATTGAGTACCCAGAGTAACCCTAAAATATTAATTATAAGACGGAGGTTAAATCTCATTTGAAAAACTGCTCAACTTCCCGGATAGATTCAGGTAGACTCATGATCACAACGTGATCTTTTGGCCTGAATATAAAATCACCAAATGTGGTATGCCCTATTCCTTTTCTCACAACTCCCGCAATGATCGCATTTTTAGGAAAATTAAGCTTTTTAACCATTTTATTATTAATCTTTGAGCCTTCTTTCACCTCAAATTCCATAACCTCAGCATCCACACCATGAATACCAGTCAATGAAATCACATCAACCTTCCGCAAATACCTGGAAATAAAATTAGCAGCTATCAGCTTTTTATTTATCATGGTATCCACGCCAATGTTTTGTGAAAGATGAATATACTCCATGTTTTCAACCAATGCAATAGTCTTTGCCACACCTAAATTCTTCGCTACCAGGCAGGAAATGATGTTAGTCTCCGTATTGTCAGTAACTGCAAGAAATGCATCCATTTCCTCAATACCTTCTTCTTTAAGCAAATCTACATCCGAAACATCACCATTGATAACAAGTGTATCACGGAGTTCGTCCGCCAGAACCTGACAACGATCCATATCGGGATCAATTAATTTTATTTTATATTTTTTACTCAGTCTGTTAGCAGCATGATAACCTACTTTCGATCCGCCAAGGATCATAATATTTTTAAAATCAACCCGAGTCTTATTGGATAAATCCATCACCTGCTGTACACCTTCGGGCACAGCAATAAAATAAGCATGGTCGTTGGGCAAAAAACGCGTGTCACCATGAGGGATTATGGTTTTACCCCCCCTCAATATTGCCACTGTAATGAAATTGCGTTCCGGGTTAAATTGAGTAGTTTCCTTCAGGGTTTTATTGGCCAGAAATCCGTCTTTATCAATATATATACCCAACAAAGTCAACATTCCATTGTCGAATTCAAAAGTATCTGTCAAAGCAGCCTCACGCAAAAGTCTTTTAATCTCTCGTGCTGCTAGGCTTTCGGGTGATATCAGCTCATCAATACCTATATCTTTCAGATTAAGAATGTCTTTATCATGCAAATATTCTATATTGTCTATTCTGGCAATAGTTTTTTTTGCTCCGAGTTTTTTAGAAATAATGCAAGTAGTCAAGTTGGTCTCCTCAGAAGATGTTACCGAAATAAGTAAATCGGCATTTGCCACATTGGCTTCTTCAAGGATTTTAAAGGAAGTGGAACTTCCCTTAACAGTGCGCACATCAAGATGGGTAGAAACGTAGTTCAATCGTTCGGCAATCTTATCAATTATGACAAGTTCCTGCCTTTGCTGAGCCAATAGCTTTGCCAGAAAAAAACCTACTTCTCCAGCACCTGCAATAATAATTCTCATCGGAATAGTTTAGGTTTTGGTTAAAATGCATACAAATATAATGAGCATTTCCAGATTCCATAAAGTATTTTAAAAATAATAAAAAACTTATAAAACAGGATGAAAAAACCGGTAAATTAATATGCCAAAAAGACAGAAAAATTAGCTCTAACCTGAATTGTTCATAAAAATAAATGGTTATACCATGAATTTAATGGAAATTTAAAAACTGTCCGAAGCAATTACCTCATTTTCATAACCCTACATAATACTTCAAAATTATAACTTCTGACTTCTAACTAAAATATCCACTTCCAATAAAATCATGATAGCGCCAAATATAAACAAAATCTATATAATATTTTGCAATATTGTTTTTACCTAATGTCTTATACCATTGAATTCAGTCCATTAATGGCTGTTCCAACAGTGTCCGATTAAAAGTTGCCCAAAATTGCAAATCATTAGGGGCATTTTGCAAATACAATGGTTTGCTGTTGTCTATTAGCGGTCCTTCTGCCGGATCTAAATCTCCAAATCGAATCTCATTTACAAAAAATTCCCTGTATAAAGCAAAATTCGAAATATCCTCGGTAGTAAGCAATTTAAAATAATTCATATAAGAAATATACTTTAGATACATTTTTCCTTCCACTTCACGATATTCCTGGTTCAGTTCAAACCACTTTTTTATTTCCAATCTTTTTGAAACAAAATATGCATAGCTGAATTTAACAATTGCATAATTATCCGTCCTGATATAAATCTTACCTTCAATAGAGACATGTGTAAAACGAAAGTTCTTGTTTGGAGCAATATTAATCACATAAACTTCTTTCCCATTGTACATAGCATAGTATTTGATTTCAAAATCGTAACTACGTTTACTGAAATCGTCAAATACACCTATAAAAGGAACGCTTAAGGCATGGTTTCGTATTGGATTCTGAGCCTGCATGTTTGAAAACTCATTCCCGGTGAAGGCAGGAGAGACGCCATGAATTAATATTCTTGTAGAATCACTTCCAATATCTTTTACATATTCATTAAAATTCCTGATATAAGTATTGCTGTGTCGAAGCTGATGAATCTGTATATCTGTTTTACTTACCGGTTTCCGGCAACCCTGGTCCTTTACTGCAAATGCCCCTTCCAGGAAACTGACATACTCCTGATTCTTCTTCAAATAATCCCGATAATAACCCTCCATAACATATGGTACTGAGGGATAATTGCGTCTTATCCGTTTAATTGCCTTCTCAATCACCCTGCGGGCAGTAATTCTTTCATCTTTTATCAACACTTCGTTGAGGAAGCTGGTTTGAGGTTTGAGTCCTATTTTTAAGGTACTCATACCTTTTAGAATACTGACCTCCATTTTAAAGGTTTCGTATCCTATCGCAGAGGCACAAAGAGTATCATCAATCACATATTCAGGGATATTGAACAAGTACTCACCATTATCATTAGCTACCGTCCCAATACTTCTCCTACATATTCCGATGTGCGCAAAACTCACAGGTTCGCCAGTATCCTCATCGACCACTTCTCCTCTAATAGAAATAATTTGAGCCGTGGCCTGAGAATACAATAAGAACAAAATAAAATAAAGCATCCTCTTCATACATCACAAAAATAAAACTTTAGATTAGATTTGACTTCTTTTATTCAAGTTTGATATCTTTATTTGAAATTATTTAAGCTTTTTTTGCAGGATCCACTGAATATATTGAAAAAATACTGGGGGCACGGATCATTCCGGCCACTTCAGGAGGCTATTATCCAATCCGTAATATCTGGTACAGATGTCTTTGTCCTACTACCCACTGGCGCTGGAAAATCTGTTTGCTATCAGGTGCCGGCTCTGGCCATGGAAGGCATCTGCATTGTCATTACACCACTCATTGCCCTGATGAAAGACCAGGTAGATCAACTGAAACGAATGGGGATCAAGGCCGCAGCCATTTATACAGGCATGACAAAAAGAGAAATTGATATCACGCTTGACAACTGCATCTATGGTGATTACAAATTGCTTTATGTATCGCCGGAGCGGCTCAAAACAGATATTTTCATTGAACGAATAAAAAAAATGCAGGTTAATCTGCTCGCCGTTGACGAAGCCCACTGTATTTCCCAATGGGGATATGATTTCCGTCCAGCCTATCTTGAAATATCAAAATTCAGAGAAGATATCATTCCCGGCACACATATCGTTGCCCTCACAGCTACTGCTACGCACAAAGTGTCAAACGACATAATTAAACAACTGAAATTAAAACCTCCTGAGATTTTTAAAGGCAGCTTTATGCGTGAAAAGCTGTCATATACGATACGAAAAACTGAAAATAAAGACACAAAGCTTCGCGAGATACTAAATCGTGTACCCGGCAGTGCGATCGTGTATACTCAAACAAGAAAATCGGCACGGGAAATAAGTGACATGCTCTTGCATTATAGCATTTCTGCCGACTATTACCATGCCGGACTCGATCACCTGATCAGGTCGGGTAAACAAGATGCCTGGAAAAATAATAAACTTCGGGTAATAGTTGCCACCAATGCATTTGGCATGGGCATTGACAAAAGTGATGTCAGACTGGTGATACACTATGACATTCCGGAATCACTTGAAGCCTACTATCAGGAAGCAGGAAGATGTGGACGTGATGGGAATAAAGCGTATGCTGTCATTCTTATTCAGGAGGCTGATTACAAACGTATACAGTCTTTATTCGAACGCTCTTTTCCGTCAGCAAATTATCTCAAACATATTTACCAGGCTCTGGCTAACTATTACAAAATGGCGATTGGCAGTAATATGCTGATCTCGCATGATTTTGACATTCATGATTTCACGAGTAATTTTGATTTTCAGACATCAGAGGTCTATTTTGCCCTAAAAAAACTAGCAGAAGAAGGCTTAATTTCATTTACAGAGAGTTTTTATCATCCATCCAAGATCACATTTATTTTAAGCCATGACAATTTGTACGAGTTCCAGATTGCTCATGCCCATTTTGATCCTATCATTAAAGCACTTCTCCGCGTGTATGGCGGCGAGTTATTCAACAATTTTATAGCCATTTTCGAGCAGCGAATCGCAAAATTGATCAAAACCCCTGTATCCAAAGTGATTAACCTACTCGATCAACTCGACGAACTCAACATCATCACATATGACAGAATAAAAGACAAACCACAAATTGCATTCCTCACACCACGGCTTGATGCAAACACATTGCCTCTCCAACTACGGGAAATGGAAAACCGCAAAAAAGCCAAACAAGAAAAATTAAATGCAATGATTCATTATACACGTCAGAATGATGTGTGCAGATCCAGGATCCTATTGGAATATTTTGGAGAAATCGCAAAAGGAGACTGTGGCATTTGTGATATATGTGTAAGGCGTAAAAAAGGAAAAAAACAACAAGACACAGAGCGAATACGTGAAATCCTTGTATATGAACTAACAAAATCGCCGAAAATGCCTGACGACATTATAAAAAATTACTCTGAAAGTGAGAAAGAAATATTTGAATCAACAATTCATATAATGCTCGACAACGGAGAACTACTATACGATGATGTGGGCAGATTATCAATAAAAACCTGAACTGAAATAAGCTAAGCCCCAAAAAGGTGATTACTATTTCTGGTTAAGGTTTTGTACAATATTTTGACATGCATCATAAAATATTCCAACATCTACGGAATATGATATGTATTTAACACCAACATCTACCCAAAGTTTTGCATCCCTGGGTGACTCGACAAAGGTTCCAACTTCAACACCTTGTTTGGTTGCTTCTTTAACTACTTTTTCCATTTGCTTCACCACCTTTTGATTGTGAATATCTCCAGGTACGCCAAGTGATTGAGATAAGTCGTAAGGCCCGATAAAAATCACATCCACATGATCAACTGTTAATATTTCACCCAAATTTGAAACACCTTCAAGCCCTTCAATTTGAATAATAATTGACGTCTCTCTATTTGCTTTGGAAAAGTAATCTTCTTTTTTACGAGAAGAGTATTTTGCACTACGTACATACCGACACATTCCACGATTTCCATCCGGATTAAACTTCGTGGCTTTGACTGCTCTTTCTGCGTCTGTTTTATTATTTATATGTGGAACCTGAATACCTTTTGCTCCAATATCCAACGCTTTCAATATATGAGTTTCTGAATTTTCAGTAACACGAATTACAGGGAACAAGTCATGAATTTCAGCAGCACGAATTAAGTTTTGCGCTTGTTCGTATCCTATTGGACCATGTTCCATGTCTATTATACAAAAATCAAATCCTGCATGGGCACAAATTTCAACAATGGCGGGATCCGTTAGTTTTAAAAATGGGCCATAAACTACAGTTTTAATATTTAATGTCTTCATTATTATCATGTGTTTTATATAATTATCTTTTTATCAAAAATTCTCCAACAGTAATATTGAACAATCTTGACATATATTTAATCAGTTTGATTCTATCAATTTCATATTGACAAAAACACCTGTACTACACACAAATATCTACTAAAAAATTGTGCATTGATTATAAATTACTATTTTTATTGCACTAATTAATTACTAACCTAAAACTAATAAAAAAATGGCTGGAAAATTTGAAATTTACAAAAGTGAGAAAAATGATGAACTTTATTTTCGCCTGAAAGCCGCCAACGGACAAGTAGTTTTGGCAAGCCAGGGATACAAAGAAAAAGCAGGTGCCAAAAACGGTGTTGAATCCGTAATAAAAAACAGTGCAGACGTTGCTAATTACGAAAAAAAGGAATCATCAAACGGAAAATTCTATTTTAACCTCAAATCAACAAATCAGCAGGTTATTGGAGCAAGCCAGATGTACACATCAGCAGATGGCCGTGATAAAGGTATCGAAGCTGTGAAAAATGCTGCAGATGGTGCTGAAGTAGCTGATCTAACAGTTTAATCAGGGTCTGTCCATAATGTCCGATTTCTGAATCAAACACTTGACTTTATAGACAGGATCTATTTAACTTAATAAAAAAAGAAAAGTGCTACGGCGCTTTTCTTTTTTTATTTGTTCAAAATAATGAGAGTTGATCGTCTAAAAGGCGAAAAGATCTGCGATGATAAGGTGTTATACCCATTTTGCGGATGGCGTTTCTATGTTGAATCGTAGGATAGCCGGCATTTTTTTCCCACCCATACCCTGAATATTTCTTTGATAACACCAGCATACGTTCATCACGACTGGTTTTGGCGAGAATAGACGCTGCAGCAATGCTCAAATACTTGCCGTCGCCTTTTATTATACATTTGTGCCCAATACCATCATATAGATTAAAACGATTGCCGTCAATCAGCAATAATTCCGGACGAACCATCAGACTATCTATCGCCCTATGCATAGCAAGAAATGATGCATTCAAAATATTGATATCATCAATCTCTTCATTGCTTACTTCCGCCACCGACCAGGCCAGCGCTACATTTATAATCTCCTCCCGAAGCTTCTCCCTGTTTTTCTTGCTCAACTGTTTCGAATCATTCAGCAATGGATTTTGATATGTTTTTGGTAATATAACGGCGGCGGCTGTTACCGGACCGGCAAGACATCCCCTACCCGCTTCATCACAACCGGCCTCAATTTTATTTTTACTGTAATAAGATAATAACACAACTGCAATTTATAATATTTTTGCATTTTGCAATTGCAATAGAAATAATTGAATCAACAAAAAAATATCTGATACATGTTCATATGAAAAAGCAAATAGGAAACAATCCCTGGAAATGCCTGAATACGCGAAAAATCTATGAAAACCCATGGATTCTCGTCGAAGAAGATCAAGTACTACGTCCAAACGGCTCGGAGGGCATCTATGGCAGGGTACACATGTACAACCAGGCTATTGGTATTATACCATTAGCTGAAAATATGGATACCTGGCTTGTAGGTCAATACAGGTATCCTCTAAATGAATATTCATGGGAAATACCTACCGGCGGTGGCCCTATGCACGAGGATAAGTTATACTCGGCCAAACGGGAACTAAGAGAAGAAACGGGGCTTATTGCCAATAAGTGGAGGCAGCTGCTTCGAATTCATACTTCAAATTCAATAACAGATGAGGAGGGATTTATTTTCTTAGCTGAGGACCTCAAATTGGGAGAAACCGATTTTGATGACACCGAAGATCTTCAGGTCTGGCGTCTGCCACTGAAAGATGCCCTTGATATGGCCATGGATGGCCGGATTACAGATTCCATGAGCTTGGCGGCTATTCTGAAGCTCTCCAAAATACTAAAGCTCTAATCACATAAAACTTATATCAACATTGAAAGGTGATTTCATTAAAAATCTCAATGCGTCCTGAATTGACAGATCATCCCAAAATACTTTATACAATGTTTCAGTGATAGGTGCCCTCATTTGATAATTTTCTGCCAGATGCTTCATGATCCTGACCGTATTTACTCCTTCGGCTACTTCCTCGAGGGAGTCCATAATATCCAAAAAACGTTCACCCTCTGCAAGTCTTTTCCCCAATGTAAAATTCCGGCTCAACGGACTTGATGATGTCGCTACCAGATCACCCAGACCGGCGAGTCCTAAAAACGGATCAGTATTAACACCGAGCATTTTCCCGAGATAAATCATTTCCACCAACCCCCGGCTTATCAACAAGGCACGGGCGTTTTCCCCAAATCCCAAGCCATGGAGAGCTCCTGCAGCTATTGCAATTACATTTTTCAACACTCCGCATAATTCAATGCCATACATCTCGGTATTGCCATAAACCTGAAACCGGTCGTTTCGAAGCAAACGCTGCCCTTCCTGAATCACTTCATCGAAGTGACTTGCTACCACTGTAGCAGCAGGTTGATTGTCAGCAAGTTCTTTTGCCAGATTAGGACCAGCAAGACATCCGATGCGCACTACTACAGTTTCATCGCCAATCACTCTACTCATTGTGCAAATATCATCAGCTGTTATGCGCCCTCCATTTTCAAACCAATTATCATCATTAACCAAAAGGCCTTTAGTACCATGAATAAGAATATGGTAAGGTTTCAAAAATGGAGAAAGCTGCCGGATCATTCCCCGGAAATTTTCTGAGGGAACTATTGGGAAAATAATCTCACACTCATGAGCAATACGCTCCAAATCATGGACAGGGATAACATTATCCAGCAAACGCTGCTTACCGCTCATCCGTGTTTTAGACATATCTTCTACTACCTCCATCTTTCTGGCGTACAGTAATACTTTCGTTTTCTGTGCCAGAATATTAGCAACCGCTGTTCCAAAACTGCCGGAACCGATTACGCCGACGTATTGCTCAGATGTATTTTTCAAGTTCATAGCCATCCATCCTGTTGTGGTAATAATACAGGTTATTAAGATCCTGAGTTATAATATTGCCTTGCTTGTTTTTCAACAGCGGGCGATAATTGTGAAACATCCCCACATTCTTCAATCCAATATCAATCACTTCATCCAAATCTACTGTGAGGTGGGTTGCCATATCTACCTTCCCCTCATTGAACAAATCTATCACACCATCCCGTACTCGGTCAAATGTTTCCCTAAACTCCTCATAGGGGATTTCCACCTCTTTTACAGGTATACGGAAAAAGCTATAGAAATCGAGTTGATCGTGCATTTTACGCATCATTCGAAAAGCTGTAAAAGCAACCAAATGACTTGCGAAAACCCGATTGATCATGTGAAACTCACGGACAATTACTTTAGCCAGCATCCTGGTATACTCTTCTTCCCGCTGATGATCCTCAGTAATAATACCATGATTAGTGAAATAATCGCGTGTATTAATATAATTTCCTTTTTTATCTAAACTCTCTCCTTCCTCATTGACGTAATTACCAAACAAATCCATACCCCGGCCTATTGAAACAGATATGTTTGACCCTTTTGTGAAAAACTCAAACAAAAATTTCATGATTTTGGTAGAAGAATCATACTGGTCTTTCTCGAGATAATACCTTTCCTGTCCCTTAATTCTCAAATAATTCCTTATCAATGATGGTGCTTCGAGTACAAAATTATAATTGATCACAAGAGGAACGATGAAAATCTTACTTCTTCTACCGGTCGCTTCCATTTTGTAGTTGACCCGCTGTGCCTCAATGGCCGTACCTAACAATCCTAGTTTCAGGGTGGATTCCAATTTACCCGACCTCGAACGTGTACCTCCCGGAAAAAACAACGAATGACTACCGTTGCGGACAGCAATATTCGAATAAGTGCGCAATGTCTGAAGATAAGTCAGGTTTTTTTTGCGCCTGTCCACCTTATAGGCACCAAGACTGTTCATAAAATAAGCAAAAAGGCTCATATTAAACAGGTTTAAACCTGCACCGTAAATAAAAGGTGGTAAACCCAGCGTATTGATCACCCAACCAATTAAAATAGAATCAAGATTGGAAAAATGGGTGGGTACCATAACGATGGTGCCTATTTTAGCCAGCTTTCGAAGCAATTCCGTATGTCCGATAATTTGTATTTTATCCTGTAGAGTATATTCCTTTCGCAAAATGGCTCCGAATTTTTTAATTTTTGCGGCATTCAGCAATCGTGAAAATCCAAAAGTAACCACCACTCTGGCCATTTTGTGGTGTGAGGGTTTAAAATTTCCCGCTATCTCATTGGCATATCGAACGACAATTTCAAACAATATTGCCTCGGCTCCTTCACGCCGGGCCTTAGGGCTCCTATTTTCAATTGCAACCAGGCGTGACTTAACCGAATTCCAAAAGTCCAGATCATCCTCAGGGTCCACCTTCCATGGGTTGGTTTTACATCGCATATTTTCGCGATACCTCGTTTTTTCCAGTTCTTCAATCAATTCGTTTTCACCAGGCCGAAGTTCTTTTAACCTCTTAAAAGATTCGTTGATAACTTCATCAATGAAGTTTTTCCTGTCATTGGCCATCTGAACAACAGGCCACTCCTCAGAACCGGACAAAATGGGCAGATACTTCTTCTTAGTATCAATTATTTGTATGGGTCGTTTTAGTTCCTTCAAAATACTCGCATTTGTCTTATGATTGTCCAACTCTAACAATATACAATAATCTCCGTCAGTCAAAGATAGGGATCAATCTTAAATATCACACATCTATTTATCCTTTCCGGTATTTGGATATTCAAATATTGCTTCCCTGTTGACAGGCCATTCCACAACTGGCCGTAATTCATGACTTGTTTTGTCATACTCGTACAGTACCTTTGTCCTGATTTTAAATAAATCTATCATCAATACAGTTTTACCGGCCTTCTTACCCTTGCCTTCCCTTTGCCATTGATCCCATGTCATTGCCCCCAATTTGATTCTGGAACCGGCAAAATCATGTTCTATTTCACCGAAATGATCCCACAACTTCTGTTCAATATCAATAAATATATATCTCCTATGTTCTTCCGGTTTTTCATCCGTCAGCATATAGGCATTGGCAAAAGCAATAAAGGCTTTTAGGTTATCAGAAATATGGAAAAGTGAAAAATCAAATGCTTTAGGCTCATGAAGTACTGTCAACACAGGACTACCCGACCATCCGGCATACAAGAGATAAAAGCCGGTCAATAAAAACAAGATCAGAAAAAAAGGATTAAAATCATTGCCGGCCATCGCCAAAAAGGACAATGGTAGTAATATCCCGCCCACGATTAGGGGAAATAAGTATTTTTTATATCCCACTTCAAGTCCTTTATAGAATTTACGGTCAAATGCAAATTCTTTTCCTTTATATACTACAACCAGGTTTTGATCTGTCAACATCATTTTATTTCGTTCATCCCCTGATCTCTTCAGATAAACCGATGCTACGGGATTACTCCCGGTCCATTCATTTGTTTCTTTTACAATTTCTTTCAAAATAATAATGCGTTAATGGAATAATGCGATAATGATTATAAATGGCAAACTTGTCATACCAAATATCTCTGTCTTATTCCAATATTCTAACATTCCATTGTTCCAATATACTATCATTCCATCCTCTTAATCAATTTAAACACGTATCAGGCGTCCGAGATATAATCCTGTTTCATCCTCGTAAATCACTTGCATTGCCCATCCTGTTTCGATACAACACTCCAGCATCGTTTTCATATCTACGTACAGCCACGAAAACCAAGATCCTGCCTGCCCTTTATACTCATATTTGTAATCAATTTCGCCATAATAGCGTCCTTTTGGTTTTTCAATCCCTTCATATATATAGGCTACATCGCTTGAATCAAAAAACACCTGGCCACCTGGCGCTAACAACCTGTTCAGTTGATTCAATAATAATTTCAAACCCTCCATCGTACCGGCCAATCCAATGCCGTTCATCAACAAAATAATCGTATCAAATTTTCCTTCATCATATTTATGTATATCAGCATGTATGATATTCCGGACATCTCTTTCCTGCATCAAGGTACAGCATGACTGTGAAATTTCCAGCCCTTTCACTTCAATACCATGCGATTGCAAATACAAAGTATGCCTTCCTGCTGCTGCTCCTACATCAAGAACAGTCCCTCTACATAAGGATAGGGTAAAATGTTCCATCTCTGAAAAATCGGTCTCATCAAAGAAATAGCCGTCTATAGGAGTTTGTTCCGGCGAACCATAGGTATTGTGACGAATCAATGGAGGTATAAATTGACCCCTATGATAATCAAGCAATGCCAAACCAAAAATATCCGGATGGATTACTTTTTTTCCCCCATGTTCCCCTCCTTTAAATATGGTCATGTACAAATATTTAATATGCCAATCGTGAGAATAAATAAGATTCTGTTATAATTTTATAATATTGTAAAATAACAAAGAATATTTGAAATTTTTCAAACTATGAATTTTCTCGGACATTTCCATCTTTCCGGATCCTCAGAATCCCTGTTAGTGGGCAACTACATTGCCGATATGATAAAAGGTAAACAATACCTGAATTACCCGGAGCCAATCGCAAGAGGAATTCTTATGCACCGTGAAATAGACACTTTTACAGATAAGCACCCTGTATTTAGACAAAGTAAAAGAAGACTAAATAGTCAATACAATCACTACTCAGGAGTTATTGTAGATATGTTTTATGATCATTTCCTCGCCAAAAACTGGGATCAGTATTCAGATATCCCATTAGATGTATATGCAGGCAAAACCTACGAAATACTTGAACAGCATTTTAATGTCATACCTGAAAACGGGAAATATTTATTTCGGTATATGAAAACCAACAATTGGCTGGTCAGATATGCAAAAACTTCCGGCCTTCAACTTGCACTAACCGGAATAGCAAACCGGACCCGCTTCCCTTCAGGTATGGAAACAGCCGTTGAAAATCTTCATAAGCATTACGAAAGGTACGAATCAGAATTCGGGGAATTTTTCAATGATGCCATAGATCAATTCCAACCTTACAGAGAAGAGACACGCTAACCACAATAAAATTATGCAAAAATCCCGATTTATCCGTTTTCCCCTATCGTAACTTTAAATAATACAATTCCAGATAAGATCTTTTTTCACGTTTTTTAACAGTCACCTTATCGGTTGATGCAAAAGAAATACCAATAATTGAATGATTGTGCAAAGAATGTCTAAAAATCCTATCTAGTTTGTACATAAAAACAGACATATGACTCATTGAAGATTCTATTATACTATTTGTATATATAAAAAATTTAACATTTCATCAGCACATAATCAGTGAGCATAAATAACTGTTTTATATTACTTTATACAACTCTACATAAACAAATAGGTTACCTGATTGCAACAAGACGGATATATAGTATATAGATATCAAAAACTCTCAAAAACAGGTGATGAATTACTATTTCCTTCCACATGATACGAAAACCTTACAAGGGTACTCAGACTATTTTTCTTATGGAGTTTAGTAAAGCTTCTTCTGTACATTTAACAAGAATTTAAAAAACACAGCATTAAAAACTAAAAAAAACTAATCATGATATTATTTGTAGTTTATCTTATCTCACTTGTATGGATGGTCGTTTTTTTAACAAAATTTGTGCGTCCATTTAAACAAAAGAGCGCATTACAAAAAAATAAGATCAAGTATATACCTTTAAAGAAATCCACCAATCCAAAAGGGAAATATTATGTTCTAAATTCTGGTGAACTGGTGGAATTAGCTAAGTAAACAGATTAATCACTCTTTTTTCACCTCCCACTCTTCAATTTTGGTTCTACTACTTATGGATTAACAATGATTTAATGCGATAATGTGTTATTGATTTAATGCGATAATGCGATAATGATTTAATACTACCACAACTGCCCTCTGCCTACTTTTTGCCTTCTGCTTCAATTTATCTTATCTTTACCAGCCTGAATAATTCCAGAAAATAAAGTCTTCGTGCGATATTGCAAATCAGTTATATTTTGACATTTAGTTCAATAACATGATTTTACTTGCTGACAGCGGATCTACAAAAACAGATTGGCGACTCATACTTGATGATGGTGAAACCCATGCATTCCGCACGCGTGGGTTCAACCCTAATTATCAGGATAGCCAGGAGATCAGTAAGGAGCTACGTCAGGAACTCATGCCTTCCCTCAAGGATCATTTAGCTGAAAATATATATTTTTACGGTGCTGGTTGTTCTTCAAACGAAAAGCAAAGCATTGTGAGATCAGCGCTCCAAGACTATTTTCCTAACTCTAAAATAGAAGTTCAATCCGATCTGATCGGTGCGGCCAGAGCTCTATGCGGTCGCCAGCAGGGTATTGCCTGCATATTGGGTACAGGATCCGGGTCCTGCAGTTGGGACGGCCATAAAATAACCGAGCAAATCCCCTCTCTTGGATTTATCCTCGGCGATGAAGGCAGTGGTGCATGGCTGGGGAAAAAGCTGATAACTGCTTTTCTGCGAAGTAAATTACCACCCAAAATACATAACGACCTGAAAAATAGCTTTCATATCAACAAAGAAGAAATACTCAACCGTATAAATATGGAAGAAATACCGAGCAGGTATCTGGCTGCTTTTGCAAAATTTTATTCTGCTCATCTGGACGATCCATATATATTTGAACTGGCTTACAAAAGTTTTACCGATTTTGCTGAAAATTATATTATCAGGTACCAGGGATTTCGTACAAAACCTGTACATTTTATCGGTTCCATTGCTTTCCACAACAAGATTATATTGGAACAAGTGGCACAAAACATGAATTTCAAAATTGAAAAAATTATTTCTAATCCGATAGATGGATTAATACAATACCATACTGAGATATAAATGATTATAGATTGCAAGTAAGCATCAAATAACAAATGACAAATTTGTCCTAAACATTGCCGAAGTATTACAATTTCAAAACAAATAGATTTAGATAAGTTCTACCCTCAACATAACACATTGTTAAACAGATTTTTAATTCAGTCACAGACTTAGATCTATTGTTTTCAGCGTTGCAATATCACAAAAAAAGTAAAGGAGCAAAGCTCCGCAAGGTAATAGCATGGGGTGTAGCGAAGCGAAACCCTATGTATGAATGTTGTTTGTCTTGAGAGCCCTGAAAGGGCGGTAGGTTGTGATATCATGCCATTCAATCCGGAAGATATTGTTAATCATTTTCACTTTTTGGATAAACACTTATGGATATTTTCTGTCATAATTCCATACCTTTCGGACTTTCAGCCCTTTATTTCATCTTAATCAGCTCTCACAGGACTCGTTTCACTTCGTCCTGTGCTTTTACCTTTAATCCCTTCAGGATTATTTAGCCATACAATTTGAGTTGCAACACCCTTTTTTTTAAAATATAGTCCTGATTTAAGGCTAATAGCCAATGATTAAAAAAAATAGTATTTAGGTGAGTCCTATACATAATATAACATATTGTTAAACAGCTATTTAATTCAATCACAGACTTAGATCTAATCCAGGTTTGATTTTTTAAATATTGAAAATTGGAATTTATTTGAGATTTGGTTTTTGTTATTTGAAATTTAAATACAATATTATGATTCGTATCTGTATATGAAAATCAAGTACACACACTAAATCATCTTTGAACCAAAATAAATGACTAAAAAGATCAACATTACTGAATCTACCTCCCGATACGATCATCTCGAGGACATGACTGTAAAATCATTACTCGATAATATAAACAGGGAGGATGCCACTGTGCCACTGGCCATCGAAAAAGTAATCCCCAATATTGAAGCACTCGCTTTACAAACTATCGATAAAATGAAAAAAGGGGGCAGGCTGTTTTATGTAGGCGCAGGTACTAGCGGCAGACTGGGCATTGTAGACGCATCGGAATGTCCTCCCACCTATGGTGTGCCACATGGCCTGGTGGTAGGCATCATAGCCGGTGGTGATGCTGCCATCCGGAAAGCAGTAGAATTTGCCGAAGATGATCCAGCTATGGGATGGTCTGACCTGCAAAAGCACAATATAAATGAAAATGATGTGATCGTCGGTATTGCAGCATCCGGCAGAACTCCTTACGTAATAGGAGCAGTAAAAAAAGCCCGGGAAGCCGGACTTGTCACCGGATGTATCACCTGTAATCCGGATTCTAAACTGGCTGAAGCTGCTGAATTTCCAATAGAAATAATCGTAGGACCTGAATTTGTAACGGGAAGTACCCGAATGAAAGCAGGAACTGCCCAAAAACTTGTTCTAAACATGTTATCAACCTCTGTGATGATCAAACTGGGACGTGTAAAAGGCAATAAAATGGTAGATATGGAGCTTACAAACGAAAAACTGGTTAAAAGAGGTATCCGGATGATCATGGAAGAAACCGGGACTAACAGTGATACAGCTGAACACCTATTGTTAAAATACGGATCTGTCAGAAAAGGAGTAAATGCCTACCAGCAAAGCCCCGATAGTTTTCAGGAATAGAATAATCAAATTCTACAACTATTTAAATGGAAATTAAAATCAGTACTCAGTCTTCAGTCTTCAGTCTTCAGCTCTTTTGGTCTACAGATTTACTGCCGATTGCGTACTGGCTCCAATTTTTCAATAACACTCCTTTCCTATCTACCTCATCTTTAGCAAAGGCGGATTATAGTCGTATTAGAAACATACATTTAATCCTTTCAGATTTCATTTATTTTTGATAAATTGACATATAACATATATAATAAAATAGATATGAAACGCAGAAAATTTTTGAAAGTTACAGGTAGCACAATTGGTGCTATTGGATTGGCAACTCCCGGCATTGCCTCTTTTTCAGCACTAAACCGAAGCAAAATAAAAGGAGTTGGTATGTGCGATTGGAATGTGGGCATTACAGCAAAAGCAGATGCCCTTACCAAAGCCAGGTCGATAAATCTGAATGCCGTTCAGGTCAGTGTTGGAACTGACCCAAAAAACATACCCCTGCGGGATCCTGCTATCAGGGCAAAATTCAAACAAATAAGCAAGGAAAGTGGTGTTGCGGTATGTTCGGTTGCCGCCGGCAGCATACTGAATAAACTGCCACTGGCCAGTGAACCGCAATCAGCTGTATACGTCATTGATGCCATCGAAGCGGCACAAGATCTTGGCGCCAAAAATATTTTGATTGCATTTTTCGGCAATGGCGACTTGAGGCGCAAGGACCTTTATGGCAATTTACTAGACCTGAAAGATGGCAGCTTTTCATCTTATGAATTAGACTCAAAAATGGTGCAACGCGTAGTGGAAGCACTCCGTCAAATTGCTCCAAGAGCTGAAGATGCCGGTGTAGCCCTGGGTTTAGAGAATACCCTAACCGCCCAACAAAATCTGGATATTATTGACCGTGTGGGATCGGATATGGTAAAAGTTTATTATGATGTGGGAAATTCGTGGGGAAACGGATATGATGTGCCAAAAGAATTGCGTTTGCTCGGCAATGAACAAATCTGCGAGGTCCACCTCAAAGACTGGAACACACCTATGCTTGGCACCAATGGCCCTATGGTAGATATGAAAGCTTGTGCCAACGCACTCGATGAAATAGGATACGACAAATGGGTGGTGCTGGAAACCAGCGGCAGAAAAGACCAGTTTGAGGACGACACCAAAACCAATGTGGCCTTCGTCCGGAAAACTTTTCATATATAGGATGTATATTTCTTGTTGAGAGGCACAGCCGTATCACCGATATTAAAACGATTTATTGTCTTTGTAAAGACGCACGACCTATTTATCGTTGAGACGCACGGCTGTGCGTCTCAACATGCCCCTACCACATATTCCATTCACGCCCAGGATAATCTGCCTGAAAGGTTTCGACTAACTTGCGATCCTGTAGGGTTACAAAACAAGTTTTTCCATCTTTCCCGCCAAAAGCAATATTGCTTGGTTTTTTTCCCTTTAATATAACTTCCTTAATCAATTTGCCTTCCGGAGAGAGAACTGCTACTGTACCTTTTCCATGCCGGGTGATATATAAATTCCCTTTTACATCACAACGCATACCATCCATTCCAAAGTCGCTAAACTCATGAAACAGGCGTTTATTGCTGATATCCCCATCCTGGGTGAGATCATAAGCCCATACTTTTAGTTGAACACTCTCATTTACATAAAGGGTTTTATTGTCAGTGCTCACTTCAATTCCGTTGGTGGTTCCCATATCATCTTCCAGAAGTGTGACTGAACCGTCAGGATCAATCCGCCAAATCCTGCCATTAGAATTCTTCCAGCTTGGATCAGATGCAAATATTAACCCATTATCCATAATAGCCAGATCATTGGGCTGGTTCATTCGAGCCTCATGAGCGTAAACTTTCACCTTCCGCTGGTTCATATCTATCTGCAATACATTGTGAGCTGAATAATCGGCAACATATAAATTGCCCTCATGGTCAAAACGTAAACCATTCCCTGTTGATCCCGGCGGCAATTTCACAAATAAGGTGACAATACCATCCGGCCGAACAGCTCCAATCGTTCCTTCCATACTATAATTTACGACATATAAAATACCGTCCTTATCCACCGCCGGGCCTTCAATACCTCCGGTGAATACTGCCCGGGTATAATCATGGCTATCGACAAGGGACGCCTGTTTTTCCTGCGGTTTATTCTTAATACCACAACTGTAAATAAATAAGAAAACTATACCGGCAATTAATACATTAATACGATTCATATAACTATATTTTTAGATTCTACTGTATTTATATTTAAAAGTGTGTATAAGCTGGAGGCTGGAAGCAACTACCTCAAACTCGTGGTAAAGATAATATTTTAAAAACCCTCTACCCTTATCCCCTTTTCATTACTCTCGATTGCAGCACGAATAATGCGTATTACTTCGAGCGATTGTTCGGGTTTAACAGATAATTCGGCACCATCCCGGATTGCATGGGCAATATCATCATAATATGACAAATAATTTCCAGACAATGTTTCAATTCTACCTTTGAAGTGCAGATCCCCGATCCCTGTATTCAATTTACCCCAATACTTTTTATCTTCGATTCCAAAATTTTCTGACATCGGAGCTATGCCTGTCTTCAATTGATCTTCTTGTGGATCCATACCCCACTTTAAATAAGACCCTTTTGTACCATGGAGAATAAATTTAGGGCCCGGTTCCCGTACCTGGTAGCTCGATTTTAAAGTAACATGCAATCCCGAATATCCCAACACCAAATGATAATAGTCATCAACGAGTCCATCGGTTCTCTGCACACCTATATCAGCCCAAACTGTCTCGGGCTTTCCGAACAGCACAAAGGCCTGATCAATCAAATGCGCACCCAGGTTAAACAAGATCTCGCTTCCTGTCACCCTTTCTTCCTTCCATGTGTTTTCTTTTATCTGGTCTTTGTACCGATCAAAATGTGCCTCATAAGAAACCAGACGCCCCAACAAATTATTTGATAATACTTTCTGGATTGTAATAAAATCGCCATCCCACCTGCGATTTTGAAAAACACTCAAAACTAATCCCTTTGATTTTGCAATGGCTATCAATTCTTCAGCCTCCTCAGAATAAACCGTAAAAGGTTTTTCAACTACTACATGCTTGCCGGCTTCCAACGCCTTTTTTGAAAGCTCATAATGTGTAATCTCAGGGGTATCTACTACGATCAACTCCAGGGAATCATCTGACAATAAATCTTCAAATTTGCGAACGATACGGACAGCAGGATAGTGGTCACGTGCACCGCGATATGTTCTTTCTACAATTGATTTTAATTCAAAACCAGGATGTGCGTTGATCAAAGGACCATGAAACACTCTGCCCGACATGCCAAAAGCAGCCAGACCAACTTTTACAGGAACAGCTATAGATTTATTTTGCACTTTATATAAATTTTCAAATCTAACCTGAATGATTCATAAAAATAAATAAAATAAATGTAAGATATTGCAAATTATTATGAATGCGATAAATCACATTCCAATTCATAAATTTAATTTATTTTCACCAAAGGTGCATCAATTTAGGCACATCTGCGTCGTTGCGAAAGCTTTGCGGTAGGAAAGACTACAGCCGCAGCTTTCGACGCCTTGCATATGCACCAAACTTGATGCATGAATTAATCAGGCTAATAAATAATGATAAATTTAATCTGAAATTCGAATTAAACCAGTTCTCAACTTAATAATATTGGTTTAGACATAAATTTAATTGTAATGTTTTTTATCTATTTGATAAACAGATGTATGATATTGCTTTAAAAAATTATGTATATTTGATTTCTTGTTGGTAAAACACTATTTTCAAATACAGAATATTACTGCCAATATGATAAGAATCATTGTAGCCGGATTTATATTTATATTTTTTGCCCAGTCTGTTTCTGGCCAATCATATTTAAAACGCCGAAGCCGGGGATTTTATGCTAGTACTGCGAGTCGTAATGTAATTCTGACTTTTGGAACAGGCACATCACATTATTTTGGAGATTTGGCAAGAGATGGAGACTTTAACAACATTAAAGCCAACGTCAACATTGGAGCGCGTTATAGATTTTATGATCGTTTGGCCGTCAGTGCCGATCTGTCCTGGTTCAGACTGACAGGAGATGATGCTACAGATCCTGGCAAAGCCCCCAGAAATCTATCATTCCGATCTGACAACTTTGAGTTTAGCGCTGCATTACATATCAATTTATTTCCGGAATCCAGATTTTATTTGCGACGATTTGCCAACCCTTATGCCTATGGAGGTGTAGGTGTTGTGAATTTTTACCCTTCAGCCGAACTAAATGGAGAAAGACATCAATTACGTCCTTTACATACAGAAGCGATTAGCTACAGCAATTTTGCAATAAGTTTTCCTGTAGGTGGAGGAGTGAAATTCCGTATCAATCCTTATTTTAATATTGCGCTCGATGGATCATATCACTTTTTATTGACAGATTATGTCGATGATGTAAGCAGTGGTATTTATCCAAGCCCCGGTTCATTTTCAGATCCGGTCGCAAAGAATTTATCAGATCGTAGTGGTGAATTGGGCGCGAATCCAACATTTGCTGAAGAAGGCAGAATGGTACGTGGCAATCCGGACAATAAAGATGGATTTATGATATTCAATTTAAAACTTGAATATTATTTCACAGAAATCAAACCCAGCTATTACCACAGAAGGATCAAATCTTATAAAAAGAACAGAAAGAGAGTAAAACCTCCAAGAAGGAGAAGAATGTAAGAAAAAAGATGTTGTTTTTTGCGCACCATGCTTAGTAATAAACATATATATACAGCAAAAATCAATAGAACTACGAACAGATATCCGCCCAAGGCATAATTACTCACCTTATAAAAAGCTAAAAAAACAATGATTTGAAAAGCCATCAATATGGCTGAAACCTGGTAATGCCAAAGATTATACTTGTCTAATATTATATGGTGAACATGCTTACGATCCGCCGCAAAAGGCGACTGCTTATGTATAAGCCTAAGTCCAATCACGCGTAGCATATCAAAAACAGGTACAAAAAGTATCCCTAAAACGATGAAGGCAGACCTGTTCAGATTTTCAGGCCCATTGATATTTAAGAACTTTAGTGCAAAATATCCCAATATGCCTCCTATCAACAATGAACCCGTATCTCCAATAAAAATCTTCTCCTTCCTTGATAAATTAAAGATCAACAAACCGCTTAAGCCACCAGTCAATGCCAAACTAAAAACAGCCAGGTTTGTAGCCTGTGCATCGATAAAAAAAAAGCAAAATACCAAACTACTAAAAATTCCCATTCCTATCGCAAGGCCATCGATGCCATCTATCAGATTGTAAGCATTCATAATTGTAACAATGGCCAAAATCCAGAAAATATGATTAAAAAACGGTGGAATATCAAATAACACACCAATAAATGGAATGGTAAGATCTGGAACGGAAAAAGATGATACTATAACAATGGCCGGGATAAATTGCCCCAGGAATTTATAAAATACAGGAATCGGATTAAAGTCATCAATTATACCTGTAATCAACAGCACCACCAAGGCAGAAAGCAACAAACTTGACTCCTGACTTCTAAAATAATCTGAAAAGAAGAACAATGGAATAAGTACGGCAAACAACAAGATAATTCCTCCTGAATTGGGAACCTGATGGACATGGGAGGTCCTGTGATTGGGCTTTGCGAGGAAACCTCTTTTTTTTGAGATTTTTATAGCTAATGGTGTAAATATAACCGAAACCAAAAAACCTGCCGCAATCGAATATAGCAATTCTATTTGCATTCTTATTTCCTTAACACTCAATAAATTAATCTGCTACTATACTAATAATCAATCCTTGCCAAGGAAGTATTGCTTTTGATCCAGTTTTTCAAACCGTGAAGAGTTACTCTTAAACTCCGGTACAATATATTTCATCATTCCCACCAACTTCAAATCGTCGCGGTCATCTGCTACATTTATCAATGTTTCAATTTGCTCTTTCACCGTTTGAAAATTATTCTCCTGCGTTTCAGCAATCATTATCTTGTGATGATAGGTGGGCAATATATTTTCATTAATACTCAGCAATTCCTCATACAACTTTTCTCCTTGTCTTAAACCTGAAAAAGTAATATGTATATCCTTGCCTGCCTCCAGACCTGAAAGCTGTATCATTTTCTTTGCCAGATCAACAATTTTTATAGACTTACCCATATCAAACACAAAGATCTCCCCTCCCTGCCCCATAGCACCTGCTTCCAGAACGAGCTGACATGCTTCAGGTATTGTCATAAAGTACCGCTGGATATCAGGATGTGTAACGGTAATAGGGCCACCTTCAGCAATTTGCCGTTTAAATAACGGAATAACAGAGCCATTTGACCCCAAAACATTTCCAAAACGGGTAGTGATAAACTTTGTGCTGTCAGGATTATTTTTCGTTAAAAAATTATTGAGTGACTGAACATAAATCTCAGCAATTCTTTTCGAAGCCCCCATCACACTGGTCGGATTAACAGCTTTATCAGTAGAGATCATCACAAATTTATCCGCACCGTATTTCACAGCCAGGTCTGCCAATATATGTGTGCCAGATATGTTACACTTAACAGCCTCGAAGGAATTGATCTCCATCATCGGAACATGCTTATAAGCAGCTGCATGAAATATGATATCCGGCTTGTATTCGACAAATACACTTTCCATACGTAATGGATTAGTAATATCACCGATTACAGGGTATACTTTCAATGTACCCTTTTTACTTTCCATCTCATTGTCGATATCAAAAAGGCCTGTTTCCGATTGGTCCAACATTATAATCATAGCCGGACGGTAAAAGAGAACCTGTCGAACAATTTCACTTCCGATAGACCCTGCGGCACCAGTAATTAAAACTTTCTTACCCTTTACCTCCTTTTTAATATTATAATTTTCCAGTTTGATCGAATCCCTTTCCAGCAATTCTTCAATGTCAATATCCCTGATCTGATCCAGTTTAAGTTCACCGTTTACCCAATGCTCAACCGGCGGAACCATACGGACCTTAATCTCAGCTCCAAGGCATATATCCACCAACTCATTTTTCCTTGTCACAGTCATAGACCGGTCTGTAATGATCAACTCATCAACACTACCCGAATCTACCAGTTTTTTAAAATCACCCCGGGCATTAATTATTTTTATTCCATTTATTACTTTCCCTACTTTATGCCGGTGACCATCCAAAAATGCAAGTACCTTTCTGTTGCCCTTTATATCATGCTCGATTATTTGCCGGGTCACCTGAGCCAATTTACCTGAACCATAAATTGCAATCCCTTTCTTCACCACATTTTTGCTCCAGAAAAAAGCAAAAATCTCCTTTACTCCCAATCGATATGCGATCAAAAATAATAAAGAGATCAATGATGCAATGATCATCACACTATAAGGCATCACCATCACACCATAGGTATACATGTTGAAGCTATTAACTGCAACCATAAAAATACTCGTCAAGACCATGGTCGCCAGATTTCTTCCGGTATCCTGAAGGCCCGTATACCGAACAATGCCGGCGTAATTTCTGGTGATCAGACAAGAAATACCACCGAAGGCTGTAAAAAACAACACACCTCTATTGGCATCAAATTCAAACAATTTGGTATAGTCAAAATTGAACCGGAGGATATATGCAATTAAGGCTGATAGGGCAATGACTATAATATCGATTAGAATTATAATCCAGCGTGGTAGTATTCGAATTTTAGAAAAGATGTCTGTCATGAATTAAAGTATAAATGCACTTTAATTGTTAAAAACAACTATTTGAAAAAGATAATCCTCAACTTATAAAAAACAAACCTTAACATCCTCAAACAAATATCCTCTTCAACGAACAAATGTACCTATTTTAACTTATAAATTGGACAAAATTATATTTATTATCCTTTCCTGAACCTTAATATCCATGTCACTTCCCGAAGGAAGACAGAGGCCTCTTGTAAAAAGATCTTCTGAAACACCTGTACTATAAAAAAGTGCCTTACTAAAAACAGGTTGAAGGTGCATTGGTTTCCATAATGGTCTGCACTCTACATTTTGACTGGCAAGTATTTTTATAATATGATCTCTCTGCTGTTGGTCAGGTAATAAGATACAAGACAGCCAACGGTTAGAAAAATGCCCATCCGGTTCCGGCAAAAATTCTATATGCCCGCTCTGCCCCAGATTTTCCAGATATCTGTCATATATTTTTCGTCTTGCTGCTACCCTATCTTCTATCACCATCATTTGACCTCTGCCGATTCCGGCTGATATATTACTTAGTCTGTAATTATAGCCGATACGGGAATGCTGATAATGAGGCGCCGGATCACGGGCCTGAGTAGCAAGAAATTTTGCTTCTTCTACATAAGGCCTATGATTGCTCAAAAGGGCCCCTCCCCCCGAAGTGGTAATGATCTTATTTCCATTGAATGAAAAAAAACTGAGGTCACCAAAATTGCCCGCAGGTACACCTTTATACTTTGCACCCAAGGCTTCAGCGGCATCTTCAATGAGTGGTATTTCAAATTGTTCTGCCACCTGGCGTATTTGGTCAATTAACGCTGGCATACCATAAAGATGCACGTAGATAATAGCGGCAGGCCTTTTATTCTTTGCTATTCTGTCCCGTATTGCTTCTTCGAGTAGTTCAGGATCCATGTTCCATGTGATGCGCTCACTATCCACAAATACCGGTATAGCACCCATATATGCAATAGGGTTGGCTGAGGCCGCAAATGTAAACGACTGGCAGACGACCTCTTCACCAGGCTTTACTCCAAGCTGAATAAGAGCGAGGTGAAGTGCGGCAGTACCCGAACTCAATGCAGCCACATGAGGTACACCCGTGTAATCTGAAAGAGCCTTTTCAAAATACTCAATATTTGGTCCGGCAGGTGAGATCCAGTTGGTTTCAAAAGCCTCATTTATAAATTCGATTTCAGCGCCTCCCATGTGGGGTGGCGACAGGTAGACTCTTTTCAATTATTATTTATTAATTACTATTTATTAATTATTATAATACGACATTGAAATAATGAGCTAATAAGCCGTAAGTTGGGAGAATATGTTCTCCATATTTTTAGTATTTATTATTGCATTATCGCATTCTATCATTATCGCATTATTTTCAAAACACGTCCCGGATTGCCAACTACAACGGAAAAGTCCGCTATATTTTTGGTTATCAATGCTCCTGCTCCAACAACCGCCCACTTCCCGATCTTTATCCCGGGAAGAACGGTAGCACCGGCACCGATCAATGTTCCCTCACCCACTTTCACATCTCCACAAAGAGTTGCTTTAGGCGCAATGTGAACAAAATTGCCCACTACACAATCATGATCAACAGTTGCCGAGGTATTAATGATCACATGATCGCCAATATGCGCCCCGGATTGAATAACCGAGTTGTGAAATGCCACCGACCCGGCCCCAAATGATGCGTACTCCGATATTTGTGCAGTTTTATGAATTGCCTGAGCATACGAATGCTCGATAATGTCTGCTATTTTACGACGCGTTTTATTATCACCAATCGAAACGATCATCTCCTCGTTCGGAAGGTAGATTTCCGAATAGTAATGAAGTATCTCAATGCCCATAAGATGCTTTTTCTCCTTATCATCATCAAATATTGCAGTTACAGATTCCTGATTAGAAAACAGGCAATCCATTATTACTTTCGCATGTCCGCTGGCACCGTATAGTAGCATGTAGTTTTTTGGTTAAAGGTAAGAATAAAAGCTGGAAGCTGGAAGCCTGGGGGTGGTGTGATTTGGCAAAGTATGGAGCAAAAATGGTGTATATGAATAATTATTGGACATCTGCTTAATTTTTAATTTCACCACTTTCATAAACAACTTCTCCATTCAGAATGGTCATCAAAACTTTAGTTTCTTTGATCGCATCCTCAAGGCAGGTAAGTATATCCTGTGACAATACCGCCAGATCAGCAAACTTGCCAGGTTCAATTGAGCCCTTTATATTTTCTTCAAAAGAAGCATAGGCATTATTGATGGTAAACATACGAAGTGCCTGTTCCCTGGTTAAGGCTTCTTCAGACACAATATTGGTACTCCTTTCGGTTTGTCTCGCAACTACAGCCCACATGGATAGAAAAGGATTGTACGGGTTTATAGATGTGTATGAATCAAATTTTACCATATGGTCAGAGCCTCCATTTACAATAATTCCTGCCTCAAACAGCGATCTGTATGGATGAAAGGTTTTTATTCTTTCCTCACCCAATACTTTATTCAGAAGATCCGCATCCTTATAGTACCATGCCGGTTGCATATCAGCATAGACACCCAAATCTGACATAATCTGCATGGATTGTGGTGTGAAAAAATTTCCATGAATTATTGAGAAACGTCGATCTTTTAACGGAATGCTCTCATTTACCTCCTGATAAGCTGCTAGCAGGACATCGACACCGCCACCGCCAGTAACATGAGAAGTAAATTTCCATCCGGACTCCGCAGCTACTGATACTATATTGATAAGCTCTTCTTTAGATATCATTAGCACACCACGGTAATTGGGATCTGTTATACCGTAAATCTCTTTAGCGCCTTTACCCCAGGGTTCTCTTAAAAAAGCAGTTCCGGTAAGTATCCCCCCGTCAATTGTAGCTTTTAATGCCCCGACACGCACCCATTCATCTCCATCACCTGTTTTATAGCCCAGGTTTTTTATGGATTCCCGCATCACATTTATCGGATCATGGGGCGAAAAAGGAATTCGAATATTTTGGTATACTCTTACCGTCAGGTCTCCACTTTCGTTTAGAGCCCTATATAAGTTCAGGTTTTCAGTGGTGCCCTTACCGGAGCAAACTGAAGTTATACCCACCTGATTGTAGAGGTGGAGCATTTTCTTAAGAGCTTCACGTTTCACACTATCTGATAGCTCAGGCTTAGGCTCAATTTTCAGCAATTTCAAAGCAGAGTTCATCAGTATTCCATTAGGCATGCCGGTTTTTGTATCTTTCACTATGCCGGGATGATCCTTAGGACTTTCTATTCCGGAATACAAAAATGCCTGGGAATTGACTGTGCCCCCGTAACTCCCATTTAGAAAAACAGGGTTATGCGGTGATACCGAATCTAATTCCTCTATTGTCGGAGGACGCATCCCCATCATTCTGGTAGCGAAAAATTTAGGATGGATTATCCATTCCCCTTTCTGCTTCTTTTGAACTTCATCATGTACCCAGGTCAGCAGCTCGTCTATTGTGTGCAGGTCGGGTATTTCATCAAACAATTCACTTTGCGAGGCAGGTATCGGATGAAGATGTCCTTCTATGATACCGGGAATAACCACACGGCCTTCTAAATCCAGTATTGTTGTTTGATCGCCCACCAAACTATTAATATCCTCATTACTCCCCACATCCAATATCTTTCCATCCCTGATTGCAATTGCCTCAAATATTGAAAATTCACGATCCACCGTGATAATTTTTCCATTTAGTAAAATCGTGTCCGCCACATCTTTTTTGGTAAATGTACAATTCATAATAAAGAGCAGAAATATGTTTGCTGAATAAAATAAAAGTCGATAAATAAAAATCATTTTTTTATGGGATAGAGTTTATGCGAATGAACATAAAGAAAAATTTATAAAACAAAAAGAATTATTACAGTTAAGCTGCCATTTTGTGACAAAAAATATGCCACGAATGCGCGAATAATTAAACTGCTGGCTTTTTGCTCTTTGTGCGAATGATAGCGAGACGTAGCATGCTACGTCTCTACGATTCTACCCCGGTCGTTTCGATACATCATGAGACGCACGGCAGTGCGTCTCTACCCTTTCATCAAATCTATGCATGGTAGCTGAACCGTCACTTGAAATGCCTTCCATGTGCAGGATCTTCCAGATGGTGAGGAAAAATATTTTCAGGTCGAGAGCAAAAGAGATGTTATCTACATAATAGACGTCGTATTTAAACCTGTCATCCCAGTTCATTGTATTACGTCCGTGTACCTGTGACCAGCCGGTAATGCCGGGTCTTACCTCGTGTCGCCGGCGTTGAAAATCATTGTAATGGGCCAGGTAATCAACCAGCCAGGGTCTCGGACCAATGAGCGACATATCACCTTTGAGTACATTCAACAACTGGGGCAATTCATCAAAAGAAGTGCTTCGTACAAGTTTGCCCGCTTTAGTAAGGCGCTGCTCATCAGGCAGCAATTCACCATTAGGACCAACGGCATCATTCATAGTTTTAAACTTGATCAGTTTAAAGATCTTTTCATCTCTACCCGGGCGGCGCTGAACAAAGAAAATTTTACCACGGTTGGCAAAAAATAAAAGCACCGCTGAAAAAACAAAGAAAGGCGAAGCCAGAATTAGCAGGATCAGGGCTACTATAAAATCTATAACCGGTTTGAGGAAATTTTTATACATACGGTGTGAAGATATGAAAGAAAAGTTAAAGGGTAAAGGTTAAAGCGTTCAGGGTTTAGAGTTCAGGGGTTCAGGGGTTCATTGGTTTATTGCTTTAGGGTTGATTAATTACTCAAAAAAGAAGTGTCATTCTGAACTCGATTCAGAATTTCCACAATATATATATGAATTATAAATCCTGGATCTGTTGATTTTGAGATCCTGAACCCTGCGCCTACGCACATGGCCTGCACTCTGGCAGTTTCAGGATGACTCTTAAAGGGAGGTGCCAGCCCACGGGGGCTGGTCACAATTGAAATGTAGCCACATCAGTCAAAAAAGATTTAATTTCATCTTTTGAAAGTTCTTCTTTCATGAAAATTACTGTTTAGTTTATCGATTTATCTACCTTGACCCTGGCACATCTCTTGAGCTCTTTAATAAATTTCTCCGCCAATAGTTCCCGGTCAAAATGTATATTCGCATATTGATAGCCACGCTCTCCCTGCTCCTTTATGTGCTTAGGATGTTTCAAATAATCCCTAACTGCACCTGCATATGCTTCTGGGTTTTCCGGTGGCACATAAGTACCGCAACCCGCATCTTCTACCAACTCGCGGGATACGCCATCAATAGCGAGCAAAACCGGTTTCCGGCATGACATATAATCAAAAGTTTTATTGGAATAAATTGTCTTGAAAGTATCGACATTTTTTAATACGGATGTTCCTATGTCCGATATCAGAATATATTTAAAAACTGTCTCTTTGGGCACAGGATCTAAAAATTTCACATTCTTAATACCCTCCTTTCCTGCCCGTGACATCAATTTTTTCTTTTCCATCCCATCACCTACTAAAAGGAACAATACCGGGTCGCCGCTAAGTTGTTTTGCGGCATTTAGCAATTGATCTAGTTCATTGGCAACGCCATGTGCGCCGACATATATTATTGCCAAAGTATCCCTGTCTATTCCGAGCTCGCTTCGCAAGCTTAATCGGTCAAAATCCTGCGAAGCTTTTTCAGCCAAAGAAAAATCTGCTGCATTGGGAATCATCACCACCTTATCTTCCGGCACATTTTTCTTTTCAATAAGAGTAGTCCTGAAAGCAGGAGTCAGCACATTGATTAGGGAAGATGCTTTATATATAAACTTTTCCAGAGCAAAAGATGCGCGGATCAGAAATTTGTTGTTGAGTACTCCCGTATCTATTGCCGACTCAGGCCATAGATCGCGCACCTCAAAAACCAATGGTATTCGTTTAAACCGCGAAATGAAATAAGCAGGCAATGCCACAAACAATGGTGGGGAAGTAGCCAGCAACACATCATATTGCCCATGTGCCTTAAACATTCCTGCATACAACGCCGAAAAAACGAATGAAAAGTAGCCCCACAAACGCCCTGTAAAGTTTTTGTTGTAGGCCTCCGAGACATGGCACCGGATCACTTTTACCTTTTCACTATATTGATCTTCATAAATATACCTGCCCTTGTATTTATCCGGCTTCACACCTGTATTGTAATGCACCATGCCCGCCAATACAGTCACCTGATGGCCTTTGGCTTCCCACAACCTGGCCATCTCATTGAAGCGGGAACCTCCACCATCGCCCTTTTCCAAAAAATATTGGTGAATTAATAATATATGCATAAGCTCAAATAATCAAAATACAAATCACAAGCTCCAAATATCGAATAATTTTTGTCAAGGACAAACCTACAGTTAGCTACCAGACATTTGTTATCCGAACTTGACCTGTTCAGGATAACTCTTAAAGTTAAACGTCATTCCGTAACTGCCTCACTATGTTAGCCATAAACTCAGCAAGCAGGATTTGGAATCTCATAAATATATGCCTGACTCATTTGTTACAAGTCTGGTCTATTTGGAGATCCTGAATCAAGTTACTACTGACGTATTTTCATAAACCATTTATAATTAATTACTTATGAGAGTTAAAATTCGAAAAAATGATTGATTTATTAAATGACCCACCCCTACACCCCTCCAGTGGAGGGAACTATAGGTATCATTTTTTCGAATTTTTTCATCTCGTATACTTTAGATTAATATCCATAGAAACATCATTTACTATTAGTTCTTCCCGGCGGGATTGGGTTGATCAGGATGACGAAATCCACTATGTTACATTCTTTACTTAAAAAGCACTGCTGATATGGTTAATTTGGCCTTTCTGTTGCTTTTTACCTTTACTTTGGCTCTCGCTTGTATTGGTGATTTTTAGTGATATATTTTATTGTTTTTGTCATTATTCTCGTTTTTGTTGACCTTTTCTAAGAATCTTCTCTTCGGATTTACATTTTTCCGGATTCATTTTGGTTTTTGATTTCTTACTTTCTATTCTATTTAAGCCTTTAGAGCAAGATAATGCATGAGACAACGCATGGGTTGTCTTTACT
>Ga0164313_10000158_pt1 | contig 46845 bp, 57 predicted proteins | sample GuaBasSedimGuay4_FD_113735 | JGI IMG/M metagenome (GOLD analysis project Ga0164313, IMG submission 113735) | Subseafloor sediment microbial communities from Guaymas Basin, Gulf of California, Mexico - Guay4, Core 4569-4, 0-3 cm | ecosystem: Environmental > Aquatic > Marine > Hydrothermal vents...
GATTAATCTTTTAACCTATGGAGAATTTATCATGGGCAAGGTCACTTATTACAATTACAATCAGGCGCTGAAACGCATCGAGAAATTTATGAAAGAATCCCGAATTCGTGAATATTGCACTGAAATCTGCAAAGGTGACTGTTGTAATGGATGTTACAATAGTGAAAATGCTTGTCATAAAAACGAAGGTCGTAGATTGGCTTGCTCATGCTTTTTATGCGCCCAACTAATAACTTTCGTATTTTCTACGGGAAAAGAAAGAGATAAATATGATAAATTGAGCAAAGCTATTCGGGATACGCTGAGAAAAGCCGATAATAGGTGGCAATATCACAACGTCTATTTTGAACCATACACTTCTAAACAAATGGAAAATTTCCGTATACGGAAATCTCTATTTGATGAATGTCTACCTACAAGGACTGGTGCAAAGAAGATATCGAACATTATGGGTAATTTAATAGGACTAGGATACCGAATTCTTCGTTCAAAAATTCGAGAGAACGAAGAGAAAATGAAAGGAATAAAAAGGTGGCGCTAACTTACAATTTTGTCAAACAGATGACACTATGTACAGTTGACTTCCGTCCCAGAGGAAGTCAAGGTTTCTATGGGTCTGGGCCATTTGAAGCGGAGTTTGTATTTGTTGATAATGGTAAACTAGTGTGTAACGTAGTAGTTAACCCAATTCAACAAGACCCACGAACCGGTGAATGGCGTCTTATGATAAATATAGGAACCGCTTTTGGACTTCGACTCTCTGAAGCACTGAAAACAACTATACGGAGATACACAAAAGAAGTAACGGAACAACTTCGTGATATGTTTATGGAGGATCTTTGATGGATTCAACTAGATATATAACGCCAGTTGTATTATTAAAATATCGTATAGCTGAAATTATGCATCGAGATGATGGACTTCTGATTATGCTTTTTCATCCAGACGAATATTATCCAGGTGTATGCGCTAGAGTAAGATATATTGAATCCACAAGTGGTATTTTAGCAGCGTTTTCGGCTTTCCCAGTCCTTAAAGGTTTCGAACTAACACTACAAGCTCATGAAGGGCTTGAGTTTGAAATATTATCAATTGTGGAGAATGTAATGAAATGTACGTTTGTAAAGAGTGCCACGATACCGACCGTAATAGTATAGGATGTACGTATGAATTTGACGTTCATGCTCATCTTATTGGTTCAGAGTTTACCGAATGCGAAATATGTGGAAAAAAAGATACTTGCGTATTCTGTGACGAATATCAAGCAGAGATAATGATAGTGGCCAGAATAAGAGAATGGAGAAAGAAAAATGATCGCAAATATTTATGTGGTTATCACGGAGTATAGCTATGATATTTCAATGTATTTATTTTACGGCATGGTAACCTTTTTGTCGTTGATGGTATAAATTATGGAAGTATGCGAAGCTTGCCATTCAAAAGATGCTAATGTTATTTCTTGCAAACGACCAATAAAAAATCATCACCAAATTGGGTTATCAGTTTGTGCCATATGTGGAAAATATCGAGTGATCTACATGTGTCATAAATATTCGCATCATAAGAAAAGGAAGGGAGAGATGCATAGCGAGAAAAAAACATGTGATAATTGTAAATTCTTTGGAGAATGTTTCCGCCTTTTTATAAGTAACGGCGATTTAAATAAAGCCAAAGATTGTGTAACCTTCATACCAAAGGAGGAAAAAAATGGAGGAGGGGATAAGAAACGAACCAAAGATAGATAGTTCACACAATGAGAAAAAGTGGTTTGTAATATTTCTATGCACCGTGATTTTTCCCGTGCTAGCTTTTTTCGGATCAGCTATCTATGTCAAACATTTGCTTGATCAAGCAAATATTGAAAAAAGGGACGCTGTATTGAAGGTGAACAAAGAAGCGGAAGAATTCCGCTTGGATTACATATCAAAAACAAAGGATGCTTGTAGGATAGAAAATCACAAAAAGTTAACAGCCGCTATATTGGAATTACAACCGAAGTTAGATGAAATTTTGGCAAAGAGGATTGCAAAAACCATAATAGTTGAGTGCGGTTTTAGTCACCTTGACCCAGCCTTGGTAACCGGATTAATAAAAGTGGAATCCGGGTTTAATCCTTTTGCTGAAAGCAATCAAGGTGCCCTTGGGCTTATGCAGGTCCGTTATTCAACCTGGAAAGAAGAACCGGAGTTGATAGATAATGGAGTACCAGCAAAAGGTGCTTTGTTCTGGATAGATCGGAATATCAAATCTGGCACGGATATTCTTCAAAAGTATTATGTAGAGGCAGATTGTGATATGGTTCGCGCTCTTTACCGATATAACACAGGTAAAACCAAGCTTCCAAAGGATACTAATCGGTGGGATATTCGTTATGTAAATAAAGTACTGTATCATGCGTATCAAGTGAAAACTATACTCACCGAAGATAACAAATGTGATCCAGAATCCAAAACTCAAGAAATCATCAGTGATGAATCTAAATAAATGTGAAGGGAGAAATACCATGCTCGTAGAATACGTACGTAAGGGTGGAATTAGGAAGATGTCCAAAGTCCGTAAAAAGAAAATTGGAGGACGACGGATTGGTGTGCTGGTAGCCGTTCCTCACGAGGATAACAAAGTAAGGATCGGCTGGTCATTGTGTAATTTTGGTGCCGGAGATAAATTTAATCCTTCTTTCGGCTTCAATATTGCAGTGGATAGAGCTGCAACCGGAAGTAAACGACCCATCGCCCGTTCTATGATAGAAAAGGCTCAGGAATTTGTAAAAAGAGCCACGTCTTATTATAAAGACAAAGATGTGGAAGTCACTTTTTCGTGGAACGGTCAGCCGGAGAAGATAAAAGAACCAGAGGAATCGCCACAGGAGGTCGGATGTTGATAGCACCATCTTCTAGCCGGGTTGAAGATTATTTACTGATAAATCAATTGGGAATCAGTAGTATGACAAAGCGAGACAATAAGTTTAGCGTTGCTTTATCAAATAAATATTCACAACGCTTGATGTATGTATTTATGTTTAATTACTGGCATCCAAATACAAAACCAGATTTCTCATGGAAACCTATGCACACTGGCCCCCACCTGGCTGATTTTGAAATAGCGAGACTTCGAGCAAAAATAGAAGCCCTGTTGGACGAACACATATTATCAGAATAATCGAGGAGGACAATATTAATGCGGAGGAAGATCACAAAACTCAGAAATTTACCATCTGACCTTATAAGTAAGTTTGCGAAATGTTCAACCGTTAAACCAAATATGGGATCGGACCCGGAATTTTTTGTAGTAGATAAAAAGAACCGGGTACTGGCATCAGATCAGTTTTTCCCAGGTAAGGAAAAACCGTGGAAATTTGACCCAGGGAATAGAAAGCTCGCTCTATTTTTTGATGGTATTCAAGCCGAAATGAACGTTCCGGCTTCAACATGCCGTGAGATAGTATCATATTATATTCGATCCTGTTTACGAGCAGCAGATAAAAAAATCGGTAAAAATAACTCCATAGTTATACAACCGTCCATTCGAGTACGTCAAAGCGTTTTGAACAACGCGGATCCTGAAGCACGAATATTCGGTTGCGCTCCAGATTTCAATGCATATACACTGGGGCAAAATACTCCTGAAATGGATGCTTCCCGACATCTTTATCGCTACGCAGGTGGCCATATACATCTTGGTATTAGTTCTCAGTATCTTAAAAAGAACAACACTGAATATCGATTGGCCAAAACAGAAGAAGGTCATATAAAGACCATCAAATTCATCGACTACGTCACTGGTGCTATTTTGGTCATAATGGATAAAGGTGTTAACGCAAAAAGACGCCGTACAAAATATGGCACAGCCGGATGCTTTCGACCTACTCCATATGGCCTTGAATATCGTACACCAAGTTGTTGGTGGATGAAATCACCTGCAGCTATGTCATTAACCTTCGGTATTGTCAGAATGGCTTGGAATATGCTCGTATCGAAACTTGATGAAGATTTTATAAATCAAGTTGGTTACAGCCAAGAAGATCTGCGAGGAATAGTGGATGAGAGTGATCTAGTAGCAGCCAAAAGATTTTGGAAATATTTGAGACCATGTTTAGCCGTAGTTGGCGAAAGTCGATATAATCCACTACATGTACTTTCAGCCCGTATTAGCAAAAGCTATGGATATCTTGGCCACGATAAATACAACAAAGCATCCCAAAATGCCATAAAAAATTCCAAATGTCCTGCAATCAAAAATGGTAGCACACCGGTCTTTTCACTGGCGGCCTTCGAATATATGGTCCGTCATGGATCGGATACTCTGATCACTGATAACGTGGCAAAGGAATGGCGTTTCAGTAGTGAGAATATGTTTCATAATGAAAACGGCTTTGTTGACGGACTATACAGTCGATTGGTTCGTAATAAAGATTTCCTGAATTTCCAAAAGGACTTTTTTGCAAAAGTAGTATAAACTTTAGGGAGGGTAATATGGCAAGGGAAATTGTAGTAATAATGCTTGAAAGATCGGTTGAATTTGAGAAAGACCGATTTGCAGTAGGAGAACAATTTGAGGGCGGTAACTACGCCGTCGTGGCTATCAAGAGATCAATCGGTGGACTAGCAGACATAACCAGCGCTGGACCAGGTATCCTTGGCCCAAATTGTCCTACTATAGTAGTGGAATTGGAAAAACGTGACGGTGAAATTTCTTTTCTGGCGATACCTGAGCGTCTCGTAACCTCAATTCTTTTCAAGAATAAAAAGAAAAAAGCTGAGCCAGAAATCCAAATGACAAGAGAGGAATAACTATTTCATTATGCCGAAAAAACTTAGATCAATTTATCGAGATGAGCTTTGGATAAATCCAAAAATAGTAAGCGACAAATACAGACATGCAAACAATTACGTGGAATACTACTGCTACCGTGAAGTAGGTAAATCTAAAAGAAATTCTCCATATATTCCAAAGAATCCGGTGAAAGAATTCGGCGCTCGTAAAGTAACGTATGTTTGCTTTAGTAGCTTTCTGGACATCATTGCTCAAAGTGCACGAGGGCCTAAAGCAGACGAAAAGAAATTGATGAATCGAATATTATATCGTATGACAGTTGATCCATCGGCCTGCGTTACTCTTAAACCCAAAGAACAAAAAAGGTTCATCGAGTTATCAGTTAAATATCGAATGCTGCCATCCTATGTAACGCCGGATACTTTGGCCAAAGATGGTAAAAGTGGAACTCTGGTTATTATGCTTGAAGGAGTTGCTCCTTCTCAATCTTATATGTATCTATCTCAATATCGATACTTACGTGAAGATCCAGGGTTTGTGAGATCTATCATCCATCTACATGATAAAGTAGGTATGAATTTCTACGCCGCTTTCACTTTGGCCAGTAGAGTATCCATTGATTACACGGTTCATCACTTTCTAACTTTACAACGCCGTTACGCAACGGATGCTTCGGTAAATAACGTAACCGTACCTTTTTCCACCATCGCTGGTTTAAGAAGGTTTACTTATCGGCCAAATAAATACGACGACCGTGAAGTGGGAAAAGCTTCATATAGCTATGAAGCCGCTTCTCGAATAGAACGAATCTGCTCAATAAAGCAGGAGTTGAAAGCGCAAGAGCTACTTGAACCATTAGTAATAAAAGCGTTTTCGGCGTTAACTGATAAAACAGCTAAGAAATATCTGGATCAATATCTCCGAATGAAGGAAAGGATAAAATATCGTGAAAGTAAGAACAAAGGAACGAAAACGCGAACTGCAGCTGGAACTTGATAAAGTACTTATCGTTGGCGGTGATTATCTCTACCGGGCTCTATTCGATGAACTCGGTGTAGTTGTAATAGAAGTTATGACTATGCAAGAGCTACGAGAAATAATGCCAGAACTCAAAGCAATACTTTTCACCGGCGGTGCCGACGTAGACCCAAAATTGTACGGCGGCATTCACAAAGATATATCAATGATATCACCAATGCGAGATAAGCTTGAGCAGACAGTTTTCGAACTCGCATTGAAATATTCAGTGAAAATAACTGGAATATGCCGAGGTTTTCAATTTATAAACGTAATGTGTGGTGGGAAAATGTATCAACACATTAACAACCATGCTGGGCCGTTACATAACGTAACGTATCCAGCCACAGGAAAACAAACCTTGGTCACCAGCACCCACCACCAATTAGTGATGTTGCCGGAAGACGCAACACCTGTAGCATGGTCAAGCAACAATCTATCTAACATATATATCGGCCCGAACGCCGATTCAATTGAGGCTCCAGAACATGAAATGGAATCGGCAATTTTTCCGCAATACAATGCTTTCGGCGTCCAATTTCATCCCGAAATGCTAAGAAGTGGAAATGAAGGCCGAGATTACTATCTGGATGTAATAGCTGACTTTTTGAATAAACCGATGGAAGACTTTATTTCAATCTATGGTTACAAAGGTGGGTATCATGGCAAAGAAGAAGGACGAAGAGAAAATAATCAACTCACAAGAGGAAGAGATAATTGAAAAAGCCGAAGTCGGCCCACTGGATAGTCATTATCCTTTGTGGGCTGAATTCCGTGAAAAAGCCCCAGGTAGTTACAAACATACTCAGAGCTTAATAAATATCGTTGATAACGTAGCTTCGGCCATAGAGCTGGATTCACCAAACCTCCAATTGGCAGCTCGATACCATGATATAGGTAAAATGTGGTTTCCCAAGGCATTTACCGAAAATCAGAGTAAAGATAGCATACATGATGATCTTGAACCATGGATAAGTTATCAACTTTTAACAAGACACGTATCGGATACAGTAGCTATATTGATATCACGGGATTTCCCGGCAGAAGTGATAAAAATAGCTGCTCAACATCATGGTACGACCATACTACGATCAATATATGATGAGGCTTTGAAAAATGATCCAGAGATACCAGAAGAAATGTTTCGATATCATACGGAAAAACCTTCAAGCGTCGAAGCTTTGATATTGATGTTATGCGATCAGGTTGAAGCTACGTCAAGGTCTATTTACGTAGATCAACAGAAAGACGTAGAACCAGACGTGTTCATCAGTAATATTTTCAACAAATTGATGTTGGACGGTCAATTTGATAATGTCTCGCTTAAACTTGGCAATCTAAGTAAAATTCAAAAAGCCTTAGCTGAAGATGTAGCCGGTAATTATCAAAAACGTCTTAAATATGAAGAGGATAATGAATTAATGAAAGAATAAGGGGTAATCATATGTATTTAGATGTCGATATTAATCCAGAGCTATTGGCGTTTATAACTAAGGGAGAAATGGACGAAAGTGACCTTGGTGATATCGTTATGTGTATGGACGACATTAACCAACATCACGACGATGAATTAGTTTTTCTTCTTGGTAGTCAGCAAGGAGCTGTAGAGTTGTTTGGTTGCCCCAGTGAAGAAGGTCTAATAGTTCTGGCTATATACTGTCAAACTTTCCTACTCACTACACCTTCCATGATTTTCCGCGGGACCATCCAAAATCCTAAAGAACTTCCGTACGAAGTAGAAGAAGATAATCAGGTGCTTATACTCTTTGCTGATCATCAATATCGAATATTTTATCGTATGCTGAAAGCAGTGGAATATATTGAAACCTGCTTAAAAGAATTCTCCGCTAGTGATATCGATGATTTCGCAGTCATAGTTGGGAAAGAATTGGATTTTGACGTAGAGAGATGGAATCATGCCATAGCAGGAGGTTTAACTACTAATGGATGGGTCCACTAAAGAGAAATTTGATGTTGTCAATGCTGCCGACTTAAAGATGTATTCGGTTTATGGCAAAGACAATTTGCACAATCAGCCAGCAGGATGCTATCATAGAGCTGTACACGTCTTTGTGGAAGTAGTTCGTGGTCGATTTTTAATACAGCTTAAAGCACCCGGGACTGAAAACGAAAATAAATGGAGTTCGTCTGCATCAGGTCACGTTAGATCTGGTGAGAGTTATAAAGAAGCCGCCATTCGGGAAACAAAAGAGGAACTTGGATTAGATATTATGGCAGATGAATTGGAAAGGATTGCCAAAGTTCATCCCACACCGGAGACCGGTGGCGAATTTGTTGTGGTTTTTACCTATCTAATGGATGATGAAACCGAAATTCTGAACATTGACAAAAGTGAAGTAAAAGGTACAGTGATCAGCAAGTTGAGCTCTATAATAAAGGATATTGAACAAAATCGGGATAAATATTCACCGGCATTTGTAATGCTATTTAATATGTTTCTCGAACTTTATAAAAAATAGGAGTATTTTGGAATATGGCCCTACAAAGTGCTAAAAGAGTTTGGGAAAGGATCGAATTTGTACAGAATCCCAAAGATATGCGGAAATACATCGGCAAAATGCTTTATTTGTTATTTGATACTGAAACTATGGTAGGTTCTACCAAAATATCGGATATGAATGACTATCTGGCTGAAGAAGATATACTTGAAACGTGCTCAAACGATCCATCTGAATTGACATTATTATACGGTGTCGTTTTGGACGTAACCTCGCTGCCTTTGGAATTACCTGATGGACTTCCTCATGATCAAGATCTATATGTGGTTCGCATGGATGATTACAATGCCGCCGAATACGAAAAGGTCGATAGCATTGAAGACGCTATAGATTACATAGAAATCGCTGTCTCTGATTTAGATGGAGTTTCAGACATAGATGACTTTGGTTTAATCTTTGGCGTAGAACTTTCTTTCAAATTACAAGTTGTATCCAGTACGTTTGCCGCATCACCACAGCTGAGAGAACAATTAGGAGTGGAATGATATGCCAGAGAACTACGAAGTATATATTAAAAAATATAATGGAAATCTTCCGGTCGGAGAAGAGGAATCGGTAAAAGTGAGATTTATAGGATTCATTGACGAGCAGGAATGTGAAGCTGTTATGAACGTGGAAAATGCCTTCCGTAAGTTGTCTACAGCTGCCAATGAAAATCTATCTGACTTCCGAGATACGTATCGAAAGAGATTCGTACTTGTAATATCTCGGCCAAGTAAATCTTTTGGAGAGAAAACACCAAATGTTTTTATCTCTTCGCCGGTTGAGAGCGTAGCTTACATGCAAGGGCAACGTGAATTCAAATGTAAAGAAAAGTATGGCTCTCGAAAATTTCGATTTGTACCAATTTCATAGAACAAGGACTGGTTAAAATGTCATTAAAAAAGAATAAATTCACGCAGAAAAACAGCGATGGTACTACCATTGAGATATCGCTCGGATCCATCTATTTTGTTCTTCGTGATTACAAAGCTCTTAATTACAATGATTTCGAAGGGTCTGATATATTGATAGCCATGCCAACATCCATTGAAAATAATGGTATAATACGGTTTTATACTATTTGTATAAACAATTCAAATGGATTTTTCGTACATAGTCATTCCAAAGATTCATTGGCAATAGCTACTCCAGAAGAAGAAGTGCTAAATGTTGACACAGATGCCTTAGTTAATTTATTTCGTCAAATGCCTGAGCGGGGGTATTCCAACATAAACCTATTAGATCATGAAATAGAAGCTTACGTATTAAATATGCAATGCTTTCGGAAAGATCTTATTGATGCACCAATTGTAAATACTGGCCACAAAATTCGCGATTTACGGCGTTGGCCAAGAGAAGCTATAGATCAATGGGCTAGCCAACATCTTCAATTGTCCATAGAACAACTCTCAGCATTACGTGAATTTAAACAGAAATGGAAACAAGTGGCATATGCTCAGGAAGTATTTACTCACCAATGTTCTCTATTCAACGCAAAAGCCAAAGAAGTAATAGATAAAAAGAAGGAGGAAATGCTTCAAGTTAAGAAAATGAACACTAAACCACGTCATGACTATTTGGAAGATTGCATTGACGAATATAATCCTGAACAACCAATACCTCAACCTCGGGCAAGAGTGGTACATCCAGCAAATATACCGAAACGTATATATTCTCAGATAAGTAATTATCGAGAAAGGGGATTAGATCATAATACAGAAATAGTCGTTATAGGTGATATAGGCTATTTCAATCTATATGATGACGGAGAAAATGCATCAAGCATAGGTCGAAAATTTCATAATCACCGAGATCACCGAACGTCTTCTCTTGTATTAAGCCGCGAAGTAAGACAGACACAGCGAGGAGCCGACGTACATATTACGGCCAGCATTGATGGGCATGATTGCGAAATTCTGGCCCATAACGATATACGGCCTGGTCCAGATGTGGCATGTATTGTGTATATCGATAATTATTTCCTCCATTTGAGGAAAAAAGGGCGTAGATCATCAGCAAAGTTTGAACGGTGTGTTATGGCGTACGGTACTGAACTTGCGCCTGATCCAGGTAATAATTCGTGTGACGAAATAATAGTTCCACCAGATCCAAGAAAAGCAAAAAAGAAGGTAGCAAAGTACAAAGAATTGGATGACGAGCGCTTAGAGATATTAAACAAAATAGAGTTTTAGGAGTTAGTAAATGAAGTCAAAGAAGTCCAAAATCCTAAAAATAGATTACTTTCCGTTACAAAAAGTCGAGGTAGTCGAAAGTACAAAAATTTACAAGCCCGGGTCCATTGGTTATATATGTTGGACCGGTAACTTAGGACATTCCATTATTCAACCTCTTCGTATAATGTTCATGCGATTCGGAAAAAATGGCAAACCAAGAGTACTTGGAACTGACTTATTATATTCATCCATGGATCTGTCTAATTTAACGAAGGAAGAAAATGACATTTTAGTGAAACATGGATATGCCCCACGACCAGGTAATACAGTATTACAGGCTGCTATACAAAAGACCAAAGATCTGAGAGAATTATCAGATGTGGAATTTCTGTGCTATATTTCTGCATTTTCAGCATACATAAACCAATTAAATAATTTAAATGTTCGTCAGTATTATCCTCGTGTGAGTCCACGTAGTGTAGGTGCTCAGTTAGACATGCTTCCAGATTTCAACGAAGCTAACTTACATCAATTTATCGTGTTGGCGTCAACGACTCGAAAAAGTCATGGAGAAGATCCCGCTGATCATCCATTTAATCAATTTAAACAATTTTTCCAATCAAAGGAAAATAGACAAATTTGTATGGAAAAATTACATAAAGCGCTGTCATCTTTGAGAACGGCTTCTGAACAATATCATCGTGATCAACTTGCCATAAGAAACGCTGTTAAATCACATATTGAAAGACTTCTAAGAGTTTATGAGAAAGATAATAAAAAAGGCAGGACGGCAAAAAAAGTCAAACTTAAACGCCATTAAACAGCACGGTGAGGATTATAATATGTTTTTTCGAGGACGCAAAATAATAATTACGGAAAGTGACGCTCGAAAACGTACCCATCCAACAAAAGGTGACGTCGGATATCTGAGCAATATGTTTCTGTTTCCATCTGATGCTTTTATTTTAACCGACCTTTTTTTATGTTCTCCAAGTAAAAATAAATCAGCTCGAATAGAACGGAAAAGATTTATTATAGATCTTGGAATGTCTTCCAAACTAAAATTCCAAATAAGTCAGACTGGTGTCAATAAGTCTTTCTTTCTTCAACGGTTATCCTTCAATCTATTTCCAGCTTTTTATCTGGGTCGGAAGAAATCAGAAGGTGGTAAGTCTACTAAAGTAATATGCTCTTTTCCACAATTAGTAGGTACCTATGGAATATGGCCAGGTTATACGAGTAAGGGAAAAAAGCAGAATCGTTATATGGACTCTCCATTCCGTATTCCTTGTGGACAGATTGCTATCTTTAATCGAAAAAACAATCGTGCGTTAACTGATCTAAATGAACTTAAAGCCTGGATAAGATCCATATCAGTAAACATCTCTTCAATACTATCACTTTTAACTGATTACTATCCACCTAACAGGGGCAATTTAATTAATCATGTTAGTGACATTTGGAGCTCTATCTGTTGGGCTTTCAATCTTGAAAAACAATATGATAGTGTCAATTTTTTACATCTTCACGAAAGATTACTAGTGGAAGCTCAACCTCAAGATAATCGAGCTAAGCTTGTTCAAGGTCTCAATAAAATGAATTCACTATTTCATGTTGCCATGTGTAAATTAACTTCTCACCTATTAAACAAAAATAGATTACTTGAAGTGGAAAGTGGTGTACGCATGGTTTTAGATATGGGTCAACCAAATAACGTCTTAAAAGACATATGGCTATTTCACAATTTTCATTCAGTAGCAATAGGGAAATTTGTAGTTGAATGCTTATACCGGGCTCTTATGGTTGATTTTGATACACGGGCTTCTTTGGAACTTCTAAGGAAATATTTTCCTCTAAACTGGGAAATAGATAATCTGATTAAAAGAGCAAACATAATGAAAGAAGCCGCAGATTTAGATAGTACAGCTCTAAACCGCGTATATGAGGTATTATATCCAAAGAAAGAAGTAAAAAGAGACAGAAAACCGGCGATGGAATTGCTCAATGTCGATATGGGCGAAATTGAACGAAAAGCAGTTCAAGCAGGAATACAAGCAGATCGACTAATTGACGCGCTTCCTTGGAATGATTTTGAAAATGAAGTTGTTGAATACGTTGGAGTGGAGGAAGACATAGAAGCGGAAGATGTGGATGACGATTTTTAGGGAAATACTTAAACGAGAGGAGGTCCCCATTGGAGAAGACTATTGAACTTCGTAATTCAGAGTTGATCTCTAAAATAACCAGCGAATTTAACCGATTAGTTCATATATTGGATGTAGATGCTGTTCTGGAAACCCTAGTTCGAGATGATGTACTTTGGGTTACTTTCCGGAACAGCACTATAAGTAAATCACTACGAATACCCCTACCACATATTACGGAATCCGGGCTCGAACTTCTGACCAATAACGACGTCACTAGAGTATTGTGTGATTATTGGTTAGAAAAAGAGCAGAAACGGTTGAAGTATCACAAGATCATCGAAACGCTGTTATGTGACGATATTAATCGTATAATGCCTAGGTTTAAAAGTGGGTCTTCTTTTATCTCGAAGATAGTGAGAGCTTTTAAACAAGAGGCAATGGCTTATATGGTGGCAAGTTTACAAAAATTGGTAAACGAAATCGTCAATAATATGCCTCTTCACGAAATGGATATGAACAGCTGGGCCATGAATCACCGACTTATATTCATTGATCCGGCCTTTGATTTTATATCCGATCCGAACGACCGATTGGAATATCAAGTTCAGAAAAACCGGAAATACTATGAATTACACGGCTGGACAGGCATTGGTCTCTCTGACGGCGTATTAGCCGACAAAAATGTTATTTTAACGACAGATTTGCGACGGCAAACGCCCTTCGGATTTTATCATAATCCCCAAAGAAATCTGTATTCCACTTTGAGTATGAAAGGTGACGAACTGCCTCGTATGAGAACTCGGTCTATGCAAAAACTTATAAATCGAGGTATATCTCGAAAAGGCTGGAATTTGGTCACCGCTGTCTTAGATACTCCTTTGAATTTTGAGGACCAGATATTGGTTGACCGTAGGCACCTGTCTCTAAGTCATATCGTAGAAAAACGTTATATCATCTATGGTAAAACCGTATATGTGAAGAAAGGCGACGAGATTAAAACTGGAGACAAACTCGGTGTATCCAACGATGGGGAAACCGTGATCATGCGAATGCGGTGTGATGAAGCCCACATTACGTCTGTAAAGAAGAGTGAAACTGACGTTGGCGGCGAAATAGTGGACATATTTGCGGTAACGGTTGAAGGAAAAAGATTTTTGAGAGACGGAAGTAAATTTTCTAATCTCCATGGAAATAAAGGCATCGTCAAATTCTTAGATCTTGGAACAGCCATTAACCCAAGGACCGGACGAGCAGTACCGATTGACGTAATAATCTCAGCCAAATCTGTGAATAAAAGAGCAAATTTCGGTCAAATAATCGAAGCGCTGGCAAACAATGTTACAGATAAAGAGACTCGAAATGACAACGTCGAAATGCTGGAGGACGAATACGGTGAATATATGGTTTTGGATGACGACTATACAGTAGATATGTCCAAAATCAAAAATTCTCTGAAAGAGCATGGTTGCCCAGAAGACGGAGTTTGGCATCTCGATACTTACTGTGGAGAATTTGAAGGTGTAGTAGGTAAAATGTTTTGGGGCGTTACAAAAGATCCAGAAGATCAACTCTGGGAAGAAGATCGTCCAGTTCTCACGAATAACCGTGAATTGAGAACCTCTGGATTAAAATTCAGTCATGTCGAAATGAAAGCGTTGTCAACTCAATTCGGTGCTCGTAATCCAATACTGACTGAAATTTTGTCCTATGCTCAGGGTGGCGAAAATCTGAAAGATGAAATACGAATAATCAAATCGGCTTGCGGCGAAATCGAAGAGAACTATCCAGTTCTTACCGCCGGTCAAATAAATTTCGTTGATACTACTAATGGCATATTCCATACTATCGACGAAATTAAAGGAACCATAGTGGACGAGGAATTTATGCCCGATGGATTCGTACTCATGCTTCCGGTACGAATACAAGCCATAGTGGAAAAAGAAGATAGAGACGATTTCGTAATCGGAATTCCACAACCAGTGGACGATTTGGAGAACAAAGAAGTACACGTATTCGATAAAATCTTCATACCAAATAGTATGCTCCGTCGATGTTGGCATCATCCATCTGGAAAATGGGGTATGAGTACTATAGGCGCTTATGTAAACCAAATTTTGCGCATGATTGATCACTTTAGAGATACTGGCGAAATAAATGACTATATGGGAATCATTAGGTCCGTCGCCAGCTATTTCCGAAACGTCGCTCGCATAATGGGTTCCAAGGTTGGTGAATTGAGCACTTATGGTATGTCGGTAAGATATCCACATTCAAGTCGAGCTACGGCTGCTGGTGCAGAACATCTGCCGGAAAACACCGTTGAAATTCATGAAAGTATGGCAAAAATGCTTGGTGTTAGAAGTGGTGACGTAGTCTTGGCCGAAAGATTTCCCTGTCTTGGGTTCGTATCTATTCGGCCTCAATGGGTTCAGGTCACCGATGATCCACAATGTAAATATGTCATACGAGTAAGCGGTAATAGCTTGGTATCTCAAAATTTGGACTTTGATGGAGATACTCTGTTTCTTGCTTCATTTAAAACACCACAAGCCATAGAGGTTTTAAGAAAGGAAATGGTAAATCCTAATCCAATATGCGATAGAGAAATACGTCGTATAAACGCTAGAAAAGTACCGGTATATCGAGAAATGGATTTAGATGATTTCAACATTCGAATATTTCCAAAGCCAACAAACGAAGAGCATGCTGAGATAGTAAGGAAAGCCACCGGTGTAAAAAGTCATACTGGACCGGTCATTGCGCTCGCTTATAATTTGATGCGCATAGTGGAAGCCAACGTGGCATATTCTGACATTCAAGAGCACGTTGAATTAGAACTTCTATTGGATTTCCTCGGTAATACCGTGTTCAAGCAGAAACATGGTATTAGGTCTCTACAAGAGGAGGCCACGAACGCGATTTGTACAGCTGACGTTGAGTATATGGTTAAACTTGGATTTAAACGAGAACCAAGCGCGCTTCTTTGTAATTTAATAAGAAAAGAAGCGTCCTCTATTGGTATACGTGACCTGGTTGGTTATCATCAGTTTATTAAGAAAAACGGTGGCAGCAAAATAATCAACCGCATAGTGCGGCTCAAAAACCGGCTATGGTTCGCCACACGGTCTTCTCTTGGGCCGTTTAAACTGAGAGAGCATTTAACGGCGGAACCAGTGGATTTACCAAGCTATATGTTAAAGCATATTTTGAAGTCATCTATTGAGAGAACTTCTGAAATGCTCGCACGACTAGCATTGGAAAAAGAGCAAAAACGTTCTCCGTTGGAAAACGAAACTATTGCGGAGCTTCAGCGCCAACTATTCTCCCTTTTAGATTCAGTGCTTGGAGCGGATAAACCAAATTCTGAAGAAATTACGGAAAAATTTTCAAATATAGGCGTTTTAGCCTAGCAAAAGTTAAATTTTATTCTATAATATATATAAAGTTGAGGAGGTTGTACTATGGATTTAAATAAGTGGATAGCTGTGGGCAAAGTTCGTGGCGCCCCACAAGTAGGTGAAAATAATGGTAAAAGGCAGGCGTCGCTTACCATTATTGTTAACCGCAGATCACAGGACGCCAATGAGCAATGGGTAGACGTACCGATGGCTGTTCCAGTCTTCGCATTTGACAAAAAAGCCGATCTAATTGAGAAATACGTTGTAGATGGACAAGAATTAGGACTGGAATGTTTTCTTCAAACCTGGGATGGCGGCAACGGCCAACTCGCATTTGGCATGGTAATTCAAAATGTCTCATTCGGTTTCAAACCAAGAAAAGATCCAGCGCAAGCGGCACTGGCAGGTGGTGTTGGTGGACCACCAGCCTAAGAATTAAAGTAAATCATGTTTCGTTCTAAAGTAGGAAGCAGCACTGTTTGATAAAAGTAGTGACAACTTCAATCTTAGAACCATGAAATAAATAAAGGAGGTTGTCATTATGGAAAATGGTACTGTGAAATGGTTTAATGACCGTAAAGGCTTTGGCTTTATCGAACAAGATAATGGTCCAGACGTCTTTGTTCATCACAGTGGAATCGACGCAGTTGGTTTCAGATCGCTTAATGAAGGCGACAAGGTTACGTTTGACATTGAACAGGGTCAAAAAGGCCCAGCAGCAATTAACGTAGTCGTAATTTAGTAAAAAATTAAATTATTTTAATTTTTTATCTAGCAAAATCGAAAAAATATTCTATAATATATATTCGTGCAAAGATTGGAGGCGTAAGGATGAGTTTCATCGGACTATAATCGAACAAAGCTACTCATTCTGAAAGTTCCCCATTTTGTAAAACCATAGATCCAGTGGCGTAGTTGAGAGCTTCATCGACATAATAAAACAACTACATAAAAGTTCTGGTAAAGTCGTAGGCGGACGTTAACCGACCTTCAATTTGCTCTTTACGAACATACCCTGGATTTTTAAAATTTAAATGGATTCCTTGAAGATTTAGTGGCGTAACTGAGAGTTTCATCGTTGACAACATCAACTATATGGTAACTAACATGTTACAATTCCTTGAGGGGGATACCCTCACCACTAATAAGTCGTGGGCGGACATAAACTGACCCAATAAATAGAAGTCGAGAAGGCATCGCTCTCGGTGACTGTTCCCTAAATCTCACTTTTTAAGGAGGATATTACCATGAATCGATCCAATTCACCCGCAAAGGACAAATCCGTCACCCGTAACTATGAAGGCGCAAAAGCCTGGAAGTTGGATGATGAGCTTGCTCTTTATACCCGCGTTTGTACAACTTTTCTGGTAGATCAGTTTTATACCCCAAGATTCAATGACGAACTAAACCGAATTCGCACTTTGATCAAAAAGGTGGATCCACAGTTTGTCGCTCAGTTAGCCGTTTACGCCCGGGAAGAAATGTATTTACGATCTATTCCGTTAGTACTGGCGGTTGAGTTGGCCAAAGTACATTCTGGTGACAATCTCGTTCGTAGAATGGTATCTCGTATCATTCAGAGAGCGGATGAGCTGACTGAAATTGTTGCTTACTATGCATTTGCGAACGCTCGTCATAAAAAAGCGAAGGAAGTAGACGGGCAAACCAAAGTTCTGCACGCGCTTTCAAAGCAGATGGCCAAAGGCATCGCTGACGCTTTCTACAAGTTTGATGAATATCAACTTAAGAAATACTCGGCGAATGACAAAGATATCAAATTGCGTGATGTACTTTTTCTGACTCATCCAAAACCTCGTAACAAAGAGGAAAAACTTCTTTTCTCCCGGTTAGCTAACAATGAACTGGCGAAAGCCAATACATGGGAAGCTCAGTCTTCTGATATGGGCCAGAAAGTTGCTCAACAAGCCAGAGAACAGGATTTAAACACGGAAGAAAAGGAAGCTCTGAAAGCTCAATCTGCTAAAGAAATGTGGGAAGCCAAGATAGATACTCGTGGTAAAGGTCAGCTTCATTACATGGCTCTGATGCGTAATTTGATGAACTTTCTGAAATATGACGTATCTCTGGATCATATTAAGAAAGTGGCTACCAGACTAGCCGACTCCAATGAAGTTGCTCGTTCAAAACAACTTCCATTCCGTTTTGTGACAGCTTATCGTATGCTTCGTAGCATTGAAAACATTCAAACAGGCCGTGGTATCTTTGGGTATAACCCTAGCCGAAAAAACCAATTCCGTGACAGAAACGTTATTTTTGAAGTACGTGATTTCGAAATTTCACGTAAGACTAAAGATGTAAAGAATCCAAAGATATCAATTCTTTTGGAAGCACTGGAAGAAGCCGTAAAAGTCGCATGTAAAAATATCCCATCTTTTGATTGGGATACCAACGTGTTGATTGCGGCTGATACTTCTGGTTCAATGCAGAAGCCTATTTCGCCAAAAAGTATGCTTCAATGTTACGACATTGGGCTTGCTTTGAGTATGATGTTGCAACATAAATGTAAAGTGGTTTCAGCCGGTATGTTTGGTAATAGTTTCGCCGTATTGCCATTTCCGAAAGACCAAATTCTTCGTAACGTGGATGAAATGCATCAATTTGAAGGTATGGTTGGATATTCAACCAATGGATATTTGGTTATCGATTACGCCATAAAGGCTGCAAAAGAAGGAATTGTTTTTGACAAAGTATTTCTTTTCTCCGATAACCAGCTGTGGAACAGCAATCAAGATCTGAAACACATTAATTCTGAGTGGGCGAAATTCAAAAAGATCGCGCCAAGTGCAAAGTTGTATATTTTCGACTTGGGTGGTTATGGCACTTCTCCAATCGACCTGAAACAAAAGGATGTTTATATGGTCGCCGGTTGGTCGGATAAGATATTTGACGTACTAAAAGCCATCGACGAAGGCCAAGACGCCTTGAAGAAAATCAAGGCGATCGAAGTTTAAGCAGATCGAGCTATATTTGTATGAGGGTGACGGGTTCTACTCGGTACCCTCTTTTTTTGATCTACGGAGGAGAAAAATATGGGAGGAAAAGTGAAGAAACGAAGAATAGAGGTGAATGAATATACTACCTCTGACGGCAAAGTTTTCATCGGAGAAAAAGCTGCAAAAAACGCCAAACAACATCAAATAAAATTGAACTTGTTGGATCAAGAGAAAAATCTGAAAAGAGCTATCTGGATAGCTTTTGGATTTGATAAAGATCTTTATGATGAAGAATATTGTCCTGGTGATCCAGACGGCGGCGAAGAAAACGTGATCGCAACCGACAGAATGATGAACGAACTATTTGACACTTTCGGCTACGATCTAGTGGGTGAAAAACCCGAAACATTTGGTGAATTTATGGAAGCCGTACATGAGATATTCGTAGATCATTACAGTGATTGCGCCAAAGTTATGATGATCATCAATCATTACATAAAGAAATAGGAAGGTAGACAAGATGGGTTGGTTCTTTACAGCAGACGAACATTATTTCCATAAAAATATTATTTTGCCAACATATTCTAATAGACCGTTTTCAGATGTTATATCAATGAATGAGGGTATTATTGGACGACATAATGAAATTGTATCCTCAAATGATGTTACCGTTCACGCTGGAGACATATGCTTCGGAGCTCCAAAGCGTCTACTGGAAATTTTGAGACAATTAAATGGTAAACATATATTACTTATGGGAAGCCATGATAGAGCTTTAAAACAAATAGTTAAAAAGGAAAATTATGCTGAGAGAGAATACGAGGATCTGTTCACTTATAGTGGTAGAAGACTTGAAATCGGAATAAGAAATAAATTTCTTGTAATCGATCATTACTGTTTAAGAACCTGGGCTCGTTCTCACTACAATTCATGGCATTTATACGGGCACTCACATGGACGATTGGAACCTATTGGTAAATCATGGGATATTGGCGTAGATAATAACAATTACTACCCGGTTTCTTTTGATCTGATCTGTGAAATAATGTCAGAAAGACCAGATAACCCAAATCTTAGACCAGAAAAATTAAGAAGGAGACATTAAACTTATGAAGAACAATGTTGGAGAATTAGCCGTAGCTATAGGCGAAGATATTGTGGATGAAGTTGAACTTGAGAAAGAGCCACAAACTATTGACGAACGGCTAACATATCTTGAACAGGTTGTTTTACAACACACAACCTCTCTCGATAGTTTATATACGATAGTCAAAGAAATTCAACATAGTCGATATCAAGTAAAAAAGACCCAAAAAATTGACAAAGCCATCGAAGCCAACAAATCTGATAATCTAATACCTGTCGGCACAAGATTGAAAGGTATAACAAAAGGAACCCCATTCTGGTGTATTGTGAAAGAGGATGGCTTCTATGTCGGCATCAATCGATATGAAAGTTTATCCGCAGCGGCTCAAGGAGTAAGTGGAGTACGACGAAGTGGTTGGACGTTCTGGAAATTCGAAGACGGAAAACACGAAGGTAAATCAGTAAAAGAAATTTACAAATAGGATAATTCATTATGACAATTGAAAGCACACAGAAGTATAACAGCAAAGCCGCTGTGTTTAAGCGTGAAGTCTGCAATAAACACTGTAGGATATGCGATGCTAAAAATCCAGATTTTTGTATATTTATCTTCGAAGCCATTCGTCTAAAATTCTTTTCAAATATGTTGGCACTGATAATAATGGCCCATGAGAAACGGCCCCGACTTATAGAAGCGCTAAAATCATTTGAAGGTTTCACAGCACTCTTTTGTAAAAAAGATGTTTGTGAATTTCATTCAGCTCGATGTAATATTCGGCAAAAGATGGACTGCTATCAGATGTTTTTAATTCAATCTGGCCAAGTTCTTGAAGAAGGCGAAGCAGATAAACTGGTAAGAGATTGGAATGGGAAGCTTTATATGGAGCTTAACAACCAACTTAATAGTTTAACGAATATGATCCAGTCTTTACGCAAAAAGAGAAAGAAACGTTTCTTCAAAATATCTAAACGACTTGGGAAAATATTTTTCTCATTCTCAAGAAATTCAGAGAAGTATTGTTCTAAGAAATCAAACAGCGAACCAAAGAAAAAAGTTTCGACACTCTTATTTCACAATGCAGATGCAGACTGGACAGCAAAAATAAAATCCATACTGGAAGGTTCAGATCCTTGAAAATAACCATAGGAAATAATATATCATTACTTGACATATCAGCTGATATGAAAAATTGGTTTATATCGAATCTCACTTTTTCTAATCCGAAATACGAAGAAGCGGTTTATCGTGGTCGTTATACTGGAAATTTGGAAAAATTTATTTCGTTTTATACGTCTCTGCCAAATGGGATCGTAATTCCTCGTGGCTGGCTACAATTAGTCGAACGAAGTTTTATTGGGAAAGGATATGATTTAGATCTATCCGACTCTCGAATATTACTTGAACCAATAGATGTGAAATCACAAATATCGTTACGATCATATCAAGCTCCAGCCAAAATAGACTTATTAAAACATTCAAATGGATTGTTGGTGGCACCAGCTGGTTCCGGTAAAACGGTACTTGGATTAGAAGTATTTGCGGCTTTACGACAGAGAATGCTATGGCTCACACATCGTGAGCGGTTAGTAAAGCAAGTAATCGAACGAATACTCGGGAGCAATAAAGAACCACCACTACTATCTAATATATCAGAAAAAGATATTGGTATCATCGGGTCCGGCAAGTGGAAATTGGGTGAAAAAGCTACTATTGGTTTAGTACAGACCTTAGTACGACGTCCACATGATTTGCCCGAACTCGGACGAGAATTTGGATTAGTAATAGTTGATGAAGCTCATCATGTACCAGCTACTACTTTCCTTAAAGTATTACAGCACTTCTATGCTTACTATATATATGGCTTAACAGCTACGCCATATCGTCGGGATAAACTTGAATCGATAATGTTCTCAGCTATTGGTCCTGCCAATGCAGAAATTTCACGTCGAGATGTTAAAAATGCCGCTGGCATTATGACACCATCTGTAATTGTTAGATACATACCGTCCCCCATCGAAGAAGGCAACGATTATCACACAATCTTAGAAGAGTTGGTAATACCGAATGAATACCGGAGTAATTTGATCACTGAAGACGTAGTACGTGAAGCCAAAGCTAATAACGTTTGTATAGTAATTAGTACTCGCAAAGTATATTGTGAATTGCTTCACGAAAAGATATCTAGATATTGGTCTAAGACCAGTATAGCTACCGGTGATTATCCTGATAAACACAATTCTCAACAGGTGGAAAGACTTGAAAACGGAGACATTACCGTTTTAATTACTACTTTTGAATTACTTGGTGAAGGCTTCGACGTAAAGAAATTGAACCGAGGCTTTATAGCACTACCATTTAGAGAACGAGCCCGAGTCGAACAAGCTGTTGGCCGAATTCAAAGAACCTGTGAAGGAAAAAAGGACGCACTGTTGTATGACTATGTCGATAAGAACATCGGCATATTAAATAATCAATTCCGGACGAGAAGTTTTGTTTATGGACTATTGGGAATGAAAATAATAGTGGAATAAGGAGAAATAAAATAATGAGGTAAAATCTATGAATTTAAAAGTCAAATCGTCTTTTCGTATGTCGAAAGACAAGTCGCCATTGGGAAATATCGAAGATCGACTAATTAGAATACCAAAGGCACTAAGAGAACAGCTCGGTATAGATACCGGGCTTTTTTTACGCCTAAAATCAAAGACTGGTTCAATAATCCCCCTCCAGGTTACATCTGCTTACGCTGATGACGTTGAGGTAGATCCAAATTACGCCTATGTAAGCGATATAACTTACGCCGAAATCGGTTTCGATGCTATAAAGAGATTAGATCCAGCAGATGATATTTTATTAGGCTGTGATCCAGAGTTCTTCATAGTTGACAGCATGAGCGGACATAATATATCAGCAAGTCATTTTTTCCCATTCTATGGAGCAGTTGGAAGCGACGCTGGCTTAGCTGAGTTACGTCCTCGACCAAATACCGACGTTGAAAACCTTACAAAAAACATGGAAGAATTAATGTCTCAAGCGTACAAACATCTAGCAAGTAGAATTCTGTATCGAAAGAGACCTATTAAGATGATAGCCGCATCAATGCATGACAACGCGGCCGCAGGTTTCCACGTTCATTTTGGTTTACCAAATTTCTTACTGAATAGTAACATACCAAAAGTGTATAACCTATTATTAAAAATGGTATACGTACTCGATTATTACATTGGCATTCCTTCCATACTACCAGAAGGCGAAGAGGATTGCCGCCGTAGATCTCAAAGATTTAGCCAATATGGAAAAGCCGGTGATTTTCGAACGGACAACAAAGTTACCATGGAATATCGAGTACCTGGTGGCCATTTATTACGACATCCAACACTCACATTAGGCTTATTAGCATTAAGCCGGATCGTAATGAAAGATCTATTAAGTAGATTAAAGAAACGTACGAATAACTTTTCCAATCTGAACGTATTGAAAAAATACGACGAAATAAAGGATTTCTATCCAAATATTCCTGAGAGATCTCAAGTGTATTCTACTATCTCAAACGAAAAAATTGGAAAAGCCGTGTCCTACGTTGATAAAATCTATGAAGATCTTACTAAAATGGTAAGCTATTCAATAAATGAAAAACACGTGACAAATTATTTCCATTATATAGCAAATTATTTATCACGTGGTAACAAATTTACAGAAAGCCTAGAGTATAATTGGAGGTTGGCAAGTTATGAGGGATAATCGAGAAAAGTGGCGATTCTATACTCATCCGTCTAAACCGCCGTTAAAAGCGGAAGATGTGCGATACTGGAAGAATGCCCTCACTAAACTACTCAAAGTAGGTATCGAATTCGAATTAAATTTGCCCGAACAGAAGGGAGTATGCAAAGGTGATAATGTACACTGCCCTTGCGTTCACATCGATGAAGGATGCTGGAAGGAATGTATCTTCAAGAAAAAATGCGAACAAACTCCCTGCATTGACACATGCGCTAATCGTAAACCAAACTGTAAACCTGAGAAATGTGACGATTGTGGTTCCTATGAGTTAGCATGCTTGGGTACAAATTGTATCGAATTCGTTAGCGCTTGCTTTACATGTAATAAATTTGACAAGAATTGTGATACTTGTCCAAAGAAGTATGATCCGGAGAGTGATCCAAAAAGAATACGGGAGCACTTTAAGAAAGAATTACAACCGAGTGGCCACTATGGTAAAATACCATCGTCCGGTGTAGTTAATGTTACAACAGATGGATCTTTAGCTGGCGGAAAAGGCGTGGAGATCATAACAATTGGTCGCCGTCCAGACTACTGGGAATTTTTCCAAATGTCCAAAAAGATATTGGATATATGTAAAGATAGAGGTGCATATTTGAATGAAAGATGCAGCTCTCACATGCACCTTTTAACCAGCTATTATAACGGCGGGCACACTATCAACGAAATGGAAAAAGATATGCCAGAGATCATAGCCGCAAACTTTCATCAGTTGTGCAGACGATATCAAAATGCCATAACGTGGATGACTATGGCACTAGACGACCCGAAACATTTAACTCGGTGGGAAAAATTTCGAATATCTATACTAGAAATATCACCGGTTCGAAAGAGCATGCTAGAAGTAAATCAAGAGATATGTAACAAATCCATGAAAATGTCCAACAAAGAGAAATATGGTTGGGTAAACTACATTAATATGCGCTTTAGCAACAATGCGATAAATCAATTTCATGTAGAACTACGAGTAGCCGACAGCACCATGTGCCCCAGCTATTACGCTGCTATAGCCTGCTTATTTTATGCGCTGCTTATAAAAGCATCTGAAATTAGTCGCTACGGCGTCTTAAAAATAGGCGAAGAGGACTGGTTAACTCATTCCCTAAAAGTAAAAGAGGCTATATTGAATAATACTGGCGGATATGATGGCCATCGGTTCGGCAATACGACAAAGGTCCTGGACTATCAAGAAGAGCTCAGAGAAGCGTGCTTTGAAATGCTCAATCAACTGAAAGGTACTTTGATGAAACTCGGACCGGCCTATGATGTATTGGTTAAATTGGCCCACCAACCAGTGGCATTACGCCGTGTAGATGGAGATAAATGGGAGGACATTGAGAATAGTCTTTCAGTGAATATGGAAAACGCTGATCAAATAGAATTCCGTATGAACGAAATTATTGATCTCCGTTATATCGAAGATTGCCGCAATTTGAATGAATGGATTGAAGAAGTAAGCAAAATCGCCAACGATATCGAAGGTACAGAAATGAAATTAGATATAACTTCAGAAAACGTAAGAACATTTGTCGAAAATAAAATGAGAGATGGCGAGCTAATTTGGTCTGATACTACTGGCTCTGTAATAGCTCTGTAATCAAAGGAGATTTATATATGTGCGGAATTTTTGGTATAATAAATTATGGACCTAAACGATATCTTTCTGAGCTAGATCATATAAAGGAAATGATAGAACGTCTTCTTGCCGCTGCTGAAATTCGTGGCACAGACGCTTCTGGTATATGTATCGTGTCTGGAAAAAAGGCCAAAGTGTTTAAAGAACGCACTCCTGGCTCAGATCTTCCGAAAGAAGACGGTTATAAAGACGTTATGAAATCAATGACATATCAAGAGAATTTTCAATTTATGATAGGTCACGTACGAGCCCGTACCAAAGGAAGCGAGTTTTTCAACGTTAATAATCACCCTATCATCTCTGGAAAAGTTATTGGTGTTCACAACGGGGTGATATCAAATGACGAAGACATTTTTAAAATGGAAAAAGATCTAAATCGTCGAGGAGAGGTTGATAGTGAGGTCATTTTTTCGTTACTGAATAAAGCAATAAGTATAGATAAATCTACTATTAGCTTTGCAGTTCGAAAGACAGCCCGAGCTTTAGTTGGCTCGTATTCATGCGCATTTCTGCATCTTGATCATCCGAACTATCTGACCTTATTTTCTGGTAACTATGCCAATATAGCACTTCACGATTTTCGTAACTATAAACTGATGGTGTTCGGTTCTACCGATGGCATAATAACTAAAGCAGGGAAAGACATTTCGCTATTTCGTGAACCATCCAGCAAGAGAGAGATGGGTAAAAACATGGCATGGAGAATAAATACTGACAATGGTAAAATACATACTTTTCAACTCAGCGCGAACTATGCGACTCAAAATCACGCAAGGTTTCCATCAGTAATATAAGGAGAGTGTATTTCTATGTATAACGTAGTAAAAAAGAGCATAGCATCCGGACTTAGTAAGAATTTGGTCAGTGCTATCATAACTCAGAGTAGAGAGCTAGATATAGGTCTACCATGTATCTTAGATCTTGACACTCTAGTAAAAACAGATGGATCTTTTTCTAGATCTGGCGGCAAAATCCCTACTAACTTCAAAGATATAATAAAAGAGGCTGCTGAAAATGAGAAAAATCGAGCAAAGATATTGAACGAAAAGCTCTTCCGTGGCGGCCCTTTACTACAGATGCGAGCAAAACTTGCTTTCGCAATAGATTCTCGAATGCCACCGGGATATATATATGTTGTAAATAGTAATCAAATATATTGTACAAAAGTAACCCCGATTATACAGGATAAATTTAAATCGGTATCGGTCGAGAAATTTAGTGATATCATAACTCCGAAAGCAATGCCAAAACTACCCGACAAAATAACCAAGGCATTAAAAAAGTATCGCTACTTAAATTATGAACTAAAAGGCATCACTACATCCAAAGTAAATAAAGTGTTAGATGGTTTAACGAATATGGCTAAATCACTAACGGGTAAATATCAGCATTCTATGTGTATTTATTCCTATGGAAACACGCAAGAGACTTTGGTGGATCTCATATCAATAAGTTTCCATAGAATGTCAGACGTAATGCCGATATTCGATTATCGAAGAGCATCGGGGATTGCAGTCGAAATACTATTTACTAATTCTATGTATGATATAAACCATTTCAGGCATAATGTAGGTTACTACGTAGATATCCGGCTTGTTTTCTCCCGTCATCGAGATAATCTATTTACGATAGACGGGGAACATATAACGCGAACTTTTCAATGCGGAATCTTTGATGCAATTGGGGATAAAATTCAACATATACTAAAGAATTACACACCGGATGATCAGGCTTTATTGAAATTACAACAAAAGGAGAAGAACTTATGTGCGGAATAGTAGGCGCCTTGGCGTTTGGAAAGATAAGTAAAAAGGACGAAAAAGTTCGGCAAAAATTGATGAGATATTTGACTACTGAACTAATTCTTGAAACGGAAGATCGCGGGAAAGACGCTACCGGTGCCGCAATTTTGTTTAACGATGGGAACTATCTCGGTATTAAGAGAGGTGAGGAATCCAGTAAATTTCTTGCAAAATTCGGAAAAGGTAAGGATTACTATGGAAGTTTACTAGAAGTGTGGCGTCAGCACGAAGAGCCGGTGAGGGCATTCATTGGTCATTGTAGAAAAGGGACCATAGGTACCAAAGAGAACAATCAGAACAATCATCCGATTAAAATACGAAACATCGTTGGTGTTCATAACGGTGTTATTCGAAATGATTATGAGATCGAGAAACATCTCGGGTGCAAAAGAGATGGGCGTGTAGACAGTGAAATGATATTCCATCTATTTAATCACTTCACCAACTCTGGCAAAGAACCATTCACAATGAAAATGCTGGAAGAAATAATAGCTCGGCTGACGGGCGCTTTCGCGGCCATGGCTTTTAATTCGGATAATCTCAATCAGATACCGGTGTTTCGTGATGGTAGACCACTTGAAATGATCTTAATAAAAGATCTATCTCTTCTTTTTCTGGTTTCAGAATTGAAATTTTGGAGCCGTGTACACTTTCGATATGAACGTATGCTTTCTTACGGCGAAGTAAAACTGCCTTCGCTGTTAGATATGGAGATCAAAAAAGAAGTCTTCAAAGATGATTCAGCGGCCATTTTCGATCTAAACGTAAGATGTAATAAAGACACCGAAATAGATGACCTTGGAGAGTTCAAAAAGATACCAAGAAATAACAAAATATGGACCACTACAGCAGCATTAAACAGTGCCAACTATGGTACCGGCTCCGCTCACACTTATAGTGGTGGGCAAAAGATGGCGGACTCTGAAAAAGATAAGACTAAGAAAAATACTACTACCAAAAAAGACACGAAATCTACAACCACGGATTCCAAAGACACGACGGACAGCAGAATGACTTCAGAAAATATCAATACTGATGATAAAAAGAAGCGCGTCTTCGATAACATAACAAAGAGATATAAAACAGTGTCTAATCCGAAAAAGCTTGACAAAAACGAATCCAAAGTGATACCCATTGAGGACAAGTCTAAAACCGAAAACAAAGAAGAGAACAAAAGCGACGACAAGAAGGAAAGTGCAAAGAAAGAAACAAAAAGTAAAGTGACTTTCGAAGACGACGCGCCAGGCCAAGAAGTATCAGACGATAAACTATCTCTGGATGATCACACAAAATATGTCCCAGAAAAAAATAGCACAGATGAGAACGATGTTGTTGACGCAGAGATCATAGACGTAAAAGAAATTGATATGACCGTCGAAGATCCAGAGATAATAGCTGCTGCTCAGGCTGCTTACAAAGAGATTCCAGAAACTGAACGTGGCTATGGTAATATGGATACATTGTTGAATGACATTAGTATAAAAGATGAAAAAACGGCAGACAATCTTGGACTTAAGCTTGTGGCTAATCGTGTTGCCAAAGTTCAATGGATACGGGGATTCATTTTCGGCTGGAAATCGCGCCCCAAAGCGCAGGGGATAGTCGATGACGAAAAGACCAAGATCCGTGAGAAGCATATTGCCGGTCTTAAATCTCTTGTTATTATACTAGGTCAGTTTTTTACAAGGTCAAAAAGTGAAGGGCGTCGTAAAGCTCGTAGATCTGAAGAAACGCTACGAGCCATTGCGAATGACCATATCTCAAAACGACCAAGTTTTGATATGGAACAGCTCAATAGTGTGTTCAATATGCATGAATCAGGTAAAATAAAAGAAGCACAAAACGTGATTTCGGAAGTCGGACGATCGATGAAAATTGGAGGCAAGAATAAATGAAGAAGCAATTAATTCTCGTACCATCTAAAAAGATGGATTCCAATCGAAAAAAAGATAGATATGAGGATAAATTGATTCGGATTGGATCCAGTGCAAGAAAAAGTTTGGGATTAAATGATGAAAAGGTCGTAGAATTATGGCCTTCTACATCTACAAAAGACCGTATCAATCGTAGTAAAACGTTGAACATATTTAAAGCTTACTCTGCTGATCTCAAAAAGCTGAAAAATGATGGTCTAAGCATTGACGAGTACCAGCGAGTGGGCTTCGTTACCACAAAGATCTTTGAATATATTTGTGGGAGCGGAGCAGACAGTGAAAAAGATATATGGATATCCCAATCAATTGATGATACTGTTATAGGTGGTGACCCTGAATTCATTCTCATCAATAGTAATGGGTCGGTTCAATACGCTGGTAACGTGGACTCATTTGGTTGTGTTGGTAAATTAGCATCCGATGGACCATTAGCTGAAATAAGACCAGACCCAGCCATCACAGCAAAAGATTTTGTAGACGACATACAACAAATTCTTCGTACCCATCCACGCCGTGAAAATATAAAAGATTATGAATGGATGGCGACATGTTGTTGGCTTGGAAAAGGCCATGATTATGGTAATCACGTACGAAATACTTGGCCAGTAGGTGGTCATATACATATTGGTACACCAGTTCAAATAGCTACTCACAGCCAAAATGATCGTGAATTTCAGACAGGCTTTTACATCGCGCTGACAAAAATACTAGATGAACTTCTTGCGATTCCAGTCATGAAGCTGGACAATCGAAAGGAATGTATAAAGAGGCGCACTCAATATGGGGCGTATGGATCTCATCGTACTGATCATGGACGTCTTGAATATCGTACTTTAAGTGGTATGTGGATGGCGCATCCAAAGCTGGCTTTAATAGTATTAGGAACGGCCAAAGCGATTATAGATTCCTTTTTTCAATTGGTAGAGGCCAAAAATTTTAATAAAGAATTTCTCGTTGGTGGTCGAAATCCATTAGAAGTTGATTTCTTTGATACTCATTTCAATGGATGGAATCAAATCGAAATAATGAAGGCTATGGGGGCTACCAAACCTTCGAAAGAGATGTTCGATATTCTTAACCAATACAACATTAAATATACGAAGGAGTATATCAAAAAACTTCAAAAAACCTTGAGAAAGTTACCAACCTATCCCAATTACTCGGACTATATCGATGGGTTGATTGAACTAATATCATTACCATATCAAAAACTACGGAAGATTGACTGTAACCTGAAAAATACATGGGTTGCAGATAAAGAATTCATTATGTAGAATTCCAAAATTAAAAGGAGGAACAACATGACAGTACACATTTGGTACAGTGGAGCAACGGACATAACTGGCCGAGCACTGGCGGATGCTTTAGAAATTAACGGTACACGGCAACGTCCACAAAACATAGGAGCCAATGACATTGTTATTGGTTGGGGAACAAAAACCGATCGGAACGTCAATTTTGCTCGAGGCACCATTCTTAACCACCCCAATGCCATTCGGAAAAACCGGAATAAATTCAAAGCCCTGGAATTGATGAAGGCCGATCGGAATTTGGCCAGTAACATTGCAACGTTCTGTACAGCGGAACAAGTTCAACGCAAGCTTCAAAGAGGTAACATGGCTCTACCACTTATTGCCAGAAAAAATTATCATCAAGGTGGAAAAGGATTCTGGCTTTGCTTGTTTAAAAGTCACGTTGATATAGCCATTCATGAAGGTGCCCAGTATTTTCAAACATGTTTGGACATTGCTACGGAATATCGGCTTCACGTCTTTGATGGGAAAGTCATATACGCCGTGAAGAAAACCGAAAATGCCACCGAGGCCGGTTGGGTGAACCAGCGCAAAGAGAAGATCAACGACTACGCTCAGAAAAATAATGTGCAGGTGGATCGGGCCACCCTGGACTTTGTTCTTGCTCGTCTGTATAAAGAACAACATCTTCCTGACCGAATAGTCCGAAGTAATCGAAAGGGATGGAAATTCTCTTCGATCGCCATTCGAAATTTATCAGCGGCACTGAAAAACGCTGCCATCAAATCAGTCGGCGCCATAGGGCTCGATTTTGCAGCTGTTGACTGTTGTGTTGACGCAGATAATCATCCATGGATTATCGAAGCAAACAGTGGACCTGGTCTTCAAGGAACAACTCTTGAAAAATATGTCGCAGCTATTCGAGCAAAACTCGCCGAACTTCAAAGACCGGTCAGAGCGAGGAACGAAAGACCAGCCCCTCGTGCTCAAAGAGCAGTTGGTGCAGATAACGCTGCTCCAGGTCCAGCAAATCGGGCGAACGGGGATGCACAAATTGACGATAATCGATTACGTCTTATGATGAACGCCGTAAATTCCCCGGAAGAAGCACGTAGAGTACTTGACATTGCCATGGGCCGTGCTTAACTTGTTAACGGAGTGTGATTTTTATGAGTAAAATTTTATTAACGTCAACAAATAACGAAATAGCTGCCCAAATAGCTTCCCTTTTGAATCTAGGCGGGCAGCTGTTTTTTAATCAAACTCGTTGGTCAGTCATTGGTAATCGTACAACTTACATAGTTGAAATGTGTTACGATCAAGTTGCGGGAGTAATTGGATTAGATATTTGTACTCCACAGGTTACTGAGATGAAACATCTATGCGTTCATCCAGATCACCAATGTAAAGGACTTGGACTAAAACTTTTAAAAAAGGGAATCAAATATTCTACCACACCATTTGTTTATGGTGCCGTTAGATCAGATAACGCTGTAAATATAAGAAACAATTTTCGAATAGGACTAAAACCAGTTGCCAAACATCGTGGTAGAGGATGTTCAATCATAATATTCGCGGGTAGGAGGGAAAACATTGATCATGGATTACACGCCAGACACGCTCAAGGACATTAAATACGTAATAGTCAATATACTAATGCGGGATTCCAAAAGCCTTGATACTAAAGGATATTTTCTTGGAATCCGACCAATAGTCGATAAAGATTTCGACGTGGCCAAAGTGGATGATCTATACGTATGGGTATATCGCAAAGGCGCTGTCCATATGTTCCACTTGGACTATTACTATATAGACGAAATCCAAGTTGGTATAGGGGCAAAAGCAAGCATGTCATCAACTAGGGGGTTTACCATAGCAGATGAGTCCCAGAAAGATGCTATACAAAAGCTAAAGGATCTGGTAGATGCTCTTATTGCGGCAAACATGTCTAACGCCAACGGTCTAATCGACTACAAGAAATATACCAACGTACCGGTTGGATTGAAAAATGACATCGAAATAACTAATGTAAAATCAAATGTGCGTGATCCTTATAATAGATCTGGTGGAGTCAATTATTCAGCCGGACAGCGACCAGCCACTAGTCTTGGTAGTACCGGCTCAACCAAAGACACGTCTACTTATAAAAAGCCAGAAGTACATACGACTCAGTTCAAACGTACTACGCGCTATGACGTGGCGGAAGCCATAAAGGCAATGAACAAAAAAGTGGCCGAGATCAAAGCTGGCACATACAAAGCGCCTCAGCTGAAACGAATACCTGCGGATAAAAAGGAGAAAAATATTACACAATCAGAGGCTTTAGCTGTGCAGCAAAACTGGGAAGACGAAGATATGCAATATCCATATTGTTGCGGATAAAAATGATCTAGCAAAAGTCAGATTTTATTCTATAATATAGGTAAAACTCTGAGGTGAAAAATATGAAATTAATTGGCAACAAAGACATAAAGAATCAGCTAAACGTAGCACGTTTCTCAGCGTATTCAGAAGATAGACCATTACCTCATACTTTACTTAGTGGTGCAGCGGGATGTGGTAAAACAAGTACGGCCAGAGAAATGGCTCGTCAATCGAATAGCCTATTTCTGAATGTTGCGCCGGAATCGTTGAAAACGAGAGATGACGTGCTGCACTTGATTGAACAATTTGATAGGAAGATAGGCTACGATCAATACGGAAACCGTATAAAAGAAGTGGCCATAACGTATCCAATATTATTTGTGGACGAAATTCATCGCCTTCCAATCACTGGTCAAGAACATCTCGGAATCGCAATGGAAGAATGGCGGGTGCCATTAGACGAAAAACAGGTGAAGGCTAAACCATCGGATCAATTTGGCATGAAGGTAAAAGATAGATCAAGGTGGTGCCCACGATTTACGCTAATTGGTGCTACTACAAACGATGGCTTATTATCTAAACCATTCAGAGACCGGTTTAAATTGAGATTTCTATTCAATACATATAGTATGGAAGATTCGATAGAAATCGTGAAAGTTCACGCGGAAAGATTGAAAGTAAAGGTAGAGTCCGAGGGCGCTTACGAAATTGCTCGGCGTGGTAGAGGTGTACCAAGAATAATAGTAAGTTTATTGGAACGGTGCAAAGACCTTGCCATATCAATGGGCCATTTTGTTATCGACGCTGAAGTCGCCAAAGTAACTTTTAGTTTAATTCAAATAGATAATTCTGGGCTTAGTGCCATAGATCTACGCATATTGACAACGTTATATGATGCAAAAGATCCTGTTGGCATAGATAACCTGTCAATTATCGTTAATGAATCAAGACAAGCCATTTCCGAAACCATTGAACCTTATCTTATTCAAAGAGGTCTTTTGACTCGTACGTCACGAGGTCGCGTCTTGACCGAAAAAGGTAGAGATTATCTAATAGAGAACGGCCACGTTGAAGACGAAGACGAAGAGGATTGGGTTGATATCCCAAACAATTATGCAAGGAGATTCTAATGCCATTCCGCGAAAACGAAGAATTTCTGCCATGTTTTCTGGCAGATACACAATCAAAAGCTGATGAGTTATTGGCTCGATATCAAAGAACCATATCACTATTAGCTTCAAAATATGCTTCATATACTGGCCTTGACGAAGAAGACCTTTCTCAAGAAGGAATAATTGGATTGGCCAGAGCAGCAAGAGATTTTGAAGAGGACCGGAGCGATACGTTTCACACGTTTGCCATCTACAAAATAAAAGATGCAATGAGAGAATTTTCTTCAAAGCAAGCCGATAACGTAAAGATTCCACAATATCTACAAGAAGCTTCTCGTCTAGCCATAAAGCTGCAAAAAGTAATGAACTTAGCAGGACTGGTTCAAGGTAAAGATTTTATGTCAGTTTGGGAACAGTCGGCGACCTGTGACAAAGAATCAGAAGTAATAAAAGACATTACGGCCATACGCCAAACAATAAAAAGTCTTGCAGATAGGTCGGGTACGTCAGTTAATCAGTTATTGGAAAGAGCCGAATTATTTCCAGTTGAAATGACAGAGTTGGATCAGCACACAGTAATAAATGAATTAATGTCCCATAATGATTATACATCTGAGGAATCCTTACTTCACAAATTATCAACCAAAAAGTCCATGGAGAGGTTGCGAGAAATTTTAACGAAAGAGGAATATGGACTTTTATACGAACATTTTATTGAGGGAAGGACGGTAAGAGAATTAGCGCCGATATTAGGTATAACTGCGCCCTCGGTAACCATAAAGATACATAACATCATTTCAAAATTACAAAAGAAGGAGGATCAAATACTTATGCTATGAACCATATAATAAAAATACTTCAGAAATTAGAGCGTGAAACGACCGCCGAAGTATATTACGTGGGGGGCTTTGTGCGTGACTTAATACGACACCGTAAGCCAAACAATGTGGATATATTAGTAAAAAGCTATCCATTATCTAGTCTAATCAAATATTTAAAGAAGCACGGAAATGTTAAAAAAAATAACGCTTCATTCTATTCAAAAATAATCTTTACAAACGGTGATGAAGAGGTAAGAATATCAATACCACGTAAAGGAAATCGAATAGGTCATTTCTTTTCTTTGAAAGATGATGCGAGATCGAGAGATTTAACTATCAATGCGATGTACCTTCCGATAGGTAAAAGATCCAAAAAACACGTAATAGATTTCTTTGGTGGTCTTAAAGATATAAAAAATCGTAAACTTAAATCCATAGGAAGCGCACTAAAAGCTCTTCGTATGGATCCAGTAAGAATGCTTCGTGTGGTATCATTTGCATCGTGGTTGAACTATAAAATCGATGCAAATTTATTTTACGCAATAAAGAATTCCGCTGATCGTTTTGAGAAAGTACCAGCAGAAGAGACACGAGTTGAGTTGGTAAAAATATTACTGAGTAAAAAACCATCTCGCTATCTGAAAATATTACATGATACCGGATTACTTTATTATATAATACCAGAACTTCATATGTGTTACGGCGTAAGTCAAAACAAAAAGTATCACAAATATGACGTGTTCACTCATAGTGTATTTGCTTGTGACAATACTCCACCGGATTTAATTATAAGACTGGCCGCTTTGCTACATGACATTGGTAAGCTACAAACAAGAAAGGAAGATTCAAAAACTGGCAAAATAACTTTCTACAAGCATGAAGTAGTTAGCGCTCGCTTGGCAGAGAGAATTCTCCGCCGATTGAATTTCGATAAATCGATAGTCAAGCAAGTATCAGAATTGGTTTATCATCATATGTATAACTATGAACCAGAAAAATGGACTGAAGCAGCAGTTCGCAGATTTATACGAAAGGCTAAAATCGAAGCGTCCGACTTAGCAAACCTTGATGACTTTCCTCTATTCCTGGTACGAAGGGCAGACCGACTCGCCAATGGTCTTCCCCGTAAAGAAATATCTTACCGACAAAAATTGTTTCAAAAGAAAATAATCGAGATCTTTGAGAAGTCAAACGTGATAACGTTAAATGATCTCGCTATTAATGGCAAAGATTTAATGGACAATTTCAATTTGAAGGAGGGGCCTACTATTGGCCACGTTCTAAATTATCTACTTGCGCGTGTTTTAGACGATCAGACACTAAATAGTAAAAAGATTCTGATTGAAGAAGCAGCGAATTATCTATCGGAGGCATTAAAATGATTTGAAAGGATAGATAAATGACTTTATGCAGATTCCATAATATGGATAAGTGCGCAAAACAATATTGTGATTTTTGGAATGAAGCAAGGCAAACATGCGCTTTAGCTCTCGAAGTACATGAGAAAGTAGAACTGCTTGAGAGATTAAACAAAATGTTGTCTCAGTTAGAAAAAACGGGACAAGAGAGAAAACCAGCTGAGTTTATAGCGAATTTAGCAGCAATGGGAGTACAAATACATTAAATAAATATAGATGCTTATGGTAGAGAAAGGTATTATTTCTAGTGCCAAACTGGTTGATAACCAAGGCGAATCTAGTACTCTTTTGTTGAAACCATAGGTTTTGACGTCGCTAAGAGATAGGATGGCTATGACTCCCGAGGGACTTCAATAAGCCACCGAAGACCTTTTAGTATAATAAGAACGTCTTTAAATAAATCTTATTGCTTGATTTTATATTTACACCAAACCACAAATTTGGAGAGTGTGACTGAATAAAAATTCTACGAACGAATCTAAGAAGGCCAAATGTTCCTTAATTTAGATTTCTTTTGGTGTGAGCATTAGAAACCGGAGCAAAGTAGCTTACGAAGTGAAAATTCATAGGATTTTTTGAAATAAACTATCGAAAAAGGAGTGGGAATATAAAATCGAGAGACGTGTGGGTATGGGGCGGGAACTTTTTATATATTAAGGAGATAGAAGAGAAACGAAATTCGATCCGACGGATATTTAAAATGATAAAAACAGAAATTTCCGACATAACGGTTGAATATGTATGTCCAAAGTGTAAACGTACGCTTGTACATTTCTCACCGTATGCAGTGCCAAGTTTTGGTGGTTTATTAAGCCGTTTAACCACTGATAATAGCCGCTGTCAATGTGGCAATAAATACAAAGTAATACGTGTATCATACAAAGAGAGGTCGGTCTCATGATTTTTGATGGTGAATTTGACGCTGGTGATGCCGCATTATTTGGTGGCATTATGGGATTTATCGAAGAGTCAATAAAAAGTGAAGAGCTTGGCGAAGATGAAGAGGTGTCTGCTGAACAAGTAGATGACTACGTAGAAAATAGCTCCAATCTCTCTTTGAGGCTTCTATACAATGAAAATCCCGAACTTGTAAGGCATCTTATTAATAGAGTCTATCAAGAAAGAGCTCGAACCGCGGCCGCAATCACCGAAGAGGAAATACAAGCGGTACACGAAGAAATGCTTGAAGAACTACGGGAGCAAGAGAAAGATGGATCAGAATAGGGATCAATTTTTAGTTTGCCCGAGGGACAATAAAATAACCTCATACTTTGAGTGTCTAAGTTGTCCAAACATTATACAGGTGCTAGATATAGAAGGCACTACTCGCATTGAATGTGAATTCGAATTTAAACGTCATTTTACTTTTTGTCAAAATGCGGAAGCAATGGAAAACTTATGATAATAGAAGAAATATCTATAAATTATCACTGTCAAAACTGTGGAAAAGATCTGCGAGTAAGTGATCTTAATCGAGAAATGACGTTCAACGAAATGATTCACACAATTGGCATGGCACAGTGCGTAAACTGCAAAAGGCGAGGAACCGTTGATGCGACACATATAAAATGTGAGTTAAGCAAAGAAACACTAGCAACATTTAAATACGTAGTGCGATGTGATATGTGCCAAACATCATGGTCAGATACTTTTATTCTTGGAGGTAAACGAAAGCTTATCGACATTAGAACGTATATAAAGGAAGATTTGGAATGTGCAAATTCTACTTGTCCAAGTAAAAGTTTCAGACTATTAGAATGTAAACGAATTGATTGACATACCGGTCCTACCTTCTTTGGGTAGGTCGTATACATAGGAAAAGATATAGCTCAGTCAAGAGAAGAGCGCAGCACTATAACTCTGGTTGATCAGGAGGGGTCCTGGAATGGGCACATGTAAAAATCCATATACCTTGAAGTCGCAAACTTTGGGATCACTGTGGTAATCGTTGTGGTAGGGTTTAGCCAGAGGCTGAGGTCACGGGTTCAACCCCCGTTGTCTTTTCCATAGAAGGTGAGATGGCGTTATGTGAGACCCACATAGGGATCTCGTAAACCTTCAACTTTCGTCAACGGGGTATGAAAAAGGACTGTTTATCCTTAATAGGAGGTTCTAACCCTCCCATACCCCAACCAAAAACTATATGGGAGATTAAATCTATGTTTACAGAGTTTGTAACAATTGTTTACCGATGTCCAAAATGTAAACTTTATACTTACGTGGCACACAAAACCATAGAGGAAACTTCCATTGCAAATATAGATAAAATAGTAGCACTAATGAGGAGAGATGACCCAGTACATTGCATGATGTGTGGAATAGAATATCCATTGGTAATTTCGGAAATGAGGTGCATTATCAAAAGCAGGATCGATAAATACGGATCCGCCTACAAAGGTCATTGGGAATGTCCTTTAGGTCATTTCGACAAAATATATCCTATTCCACTCAAAAGAGCAGTTGAAGGCACTGGGTTCGTAAGATACCGAAATTTACAAAAATATGCTCGTGTGGCAAAAGGCGGCTATCCATGGAAATGCCCTACGTGTAAACGACCATTGAAATATGTGAAAACATCATAGGAGATAAGGATAAGGGATGGCATGGGTAATGCTCGAAATAGAATACGTATGTCCATTATGTGGCGCACTCTCAATTGAATTTTATAGAGTGTTAATACGAAACGTAAAAAATGATATTCGTAAATATATAAAATTAAGCACTCGTTACTGTATTGAATGCGAAGTATCAGAACTATCATTACCAATGGACGTTGCACGTATTTCCATGCCAGAAAAAGATAGCTTCGGGGCCTCATTATTGTGAGGAGGTCTTAAATAATTGAATAAATGGATAAATAAAATACATCAAGGAAAAACAGAGGAATTAATACCACAATTACCAGATAATTTTATAGATTTAGTAGTAACATCACCTCCATATAACGTGGATTTAGGAAACAATAAGTATAACATCCATAAATACGATTTATATAAGGATGATGCAGACTATGGAGAATACATTGACTGGTTATATAAAATATTTAAATCTTTAAAACCTAAAATGGTAACTGGTGGACGAGTATGCATAAATATAGGAGACAAGCAAAACGGGAAAATACCAACGCATAGCGACATAATTCAATTCATGACGAAGGAACTACATTATCTCATGAAGACCACTATTATCTGGAATAAAAATCAGATAGGTAATCGTACTTCTTGGGGTAGTTTTAAATCCCCCCAAAATCCGTCGTTTCCAACGCCGTTTGAATTTATTCTGGTGTTCTGTAAAGACAGCCAAAGAAAATTGGGTGATCAAAAAGATATAACTGTTACAAAAAATGAATTCATAACGAATAGTCTGGCATCATGGTCGTTTATGCCGGAGACCCGAATGAATAAAATCTATAAGCATCCAGCCATGTTTCCTATTCGACTGCCATATCGCTTGATACAACAGTTATCTTATAAAAATGACGTAGTACTTGATGTTTTTTCTGGAATGGGTACCACCTGTCTCGCGGCGTCAATGCTAAAAAGAAAATGGATAGGTTTTGAACTCAGTGAAGATTACGCAGCGCGATCCAGAGAAAGAATCGAAAAATATCTTGATCAAAAGAGGTTATTTTAATGAGTATGGCATATATAACAACTTCATCAGCAATAAGCACAGGCACGTATTATACAGCAGCATGGGCTGATGACATACAAATGTACAAGGAGCAACCTATGGCAAAATTTTCTACGAAGGCAAAAGCTACAAAAAAGGAGAAAAAGGCACCGAAGTATAAGTCTGCTCTTATGTCAGTAATAGTAGAAAATATCGGATTGGTGCCAGGTGGATTTCATATACTATTTCACAGTCCAATGATTAATATACAACGTGATCGTTTACACAAAGATATATCTACCATGGCCAACGTTGGGTACTCGGTAGACAGGCATTCTATTGCATTCTATGATGACCTTAAAGAAATTATTGAACCATTAAATATGGTAAATATGGCAATAGTAGTCGGTGTTTTTGAACATTTAGTAAACGATATGGCCAAGGCTCTGCTTATTAAATCAATAATGGCCAGACTAAACTATGAAAGACCAAGCAAAGTTATTCTGGTCACCAAGTCAAGGAAACAGATCCAACAAGAAGCGAAAATGAATAATTATCCAAAAGATGGCGACAACTATCTCGTTTCTTTACCAGACGGAAGACAAGCAAGACTAAAAGGTGTTGATCAAGACGAGTTATACGCCATTGCCGCATATGGAAGATTTAAAAGCTCCATTTTAAGAACAAACATATTATCCGATATAAAAGATCCACATATCATCCTTTCTAATGGGCTTTAATTGAGTGGGCGGGAAACAATTAGAGAAAACTTCAACTAACGGTTTCGATGTGGGCGGGTACTCTCTATTTAGGAGATTAGTAATGTACGACTCAGACTTCAATATGCGCGGATCTTTCTATGAGGAAAGTAAAAAGTTGATAAAAAAATCAGCTCGAAAGAAAGTCTGTCCGAAATGTGGCTTTACAACTATTACTAACTTAGGCAGATGTTTAAAATGTGGAGGTAAACTTTCCGATGGTGAAGATTAATCCGGAACATCAAGGCATACTATCTAAACTCATGGAAATAGATATGCCCAAAAATATGGTATATCTATGCTATCGGGGATCAATTTCGCACAATACTTACGTACCAAACACTGATCCCAACAGTGTTGACGACATCGACATCATCGGTGTGTTTTTAGCAGCCAAAGAATATTATATTGGTCTAAGTCAACACAAATTAGAAAATCCCACTACAGTAGAGATAATGCGCGAAGTGGATGGTGTGCTATTGGATTGTGTGTTCTATGAGATCCGCCATTTCATAGGCATGGCATTAAAAAGCAATCCAAATATATTTAGCGCAATATGGGTTGATCCTATACATCATATACTTGTGAATTCCTATTTTGAGCCTTACCTTGCTAATAAAAGATCCTTTATAAGTCGATATAATCTATATAAATCTTTTATTGGTTATGCAAATGGACAGCTTAAAAAGATGTCTGCCTATAATAAACAAGGATATATGGGAGAAAAACGTAAACGTTTAATCAACGAGTTTGGTTATGACGTTAAAAATGCGGCGCATTTAATACGTTTACTTCATATGGGCATAGAAGCTCTACAGACCGGTTGTGTAAAAGTACTGCGAAACGTAGACGCAGAAATGATTATCGACATCAAACTCGGAAAGTGGGCTCTCGACGAAATTAAAATGTACGCTGGAGAATTATTTCACCGTGCCAAAAAAGCCTATGAGCAGTCAACTCTTCCAGAAGAACCGGATGAAAAATGGGCTGAACAAATATTGATGTATTTTATCAAATCCTATATCAATTCAGGAAAAAATTCAACTTTTTTATTTTCTGTCTAGCAAAATCTAAAAAATATTCTATAATAGAGACAGCAGCGAATGTTATATTCGCTGAAATCACTAAGAGGAGAACAAAATGGTTCGATTTAGGTGGCAATATAAATCCTTATATAGAGTCTCATTTAATGAGACAGCCATTGATATGCCCGAACATAATTGTCTCTCAAAAGGTTTTCTTAGTGCTCTCTATAATAAATAAAAATAAATACTTAACGCACTAAGGGGACCTTGAAAAAAATCGAGGTCCCTTTTTTATTTGGAGGCGTATTATGTATCAAGTCGCAATGTTGCAGATTCTACGCAACCAAGTTCCAAGAAAGGCAATGGTTTATTTCATAGAACAAGGTGACCTGGCCATGCCGTTGAACGAAATAGAAGAAAATGGGTACGAAATTGTAACCAGCTACGTACAAGCTAATGAATGTTATTTAATAGTAAAGAACAGATAATTTGCTGCCATCGTCTATCGGTTAGGACACCGGTCTTTCAAGCCGGTAAGAGTGGGTTCAACTCCCCTTGGCAGCACACCGGAGAATTAGCATGAAAGATATAGGTTATGCAAATGGATGGTCATTCGTTGGTGGAACGCCTGAGATAGTGAAAAAATGTCAGAAAAAAGGCCATACATTAGAGTCAAAAAAAGTTGGTAATTGTGAGCATGAATACTGGTGCGAAAAATGTCAATATAAATATCGCGTAGATTCAAGTGGGTGATAACTATGAGTATACACCAAGGACCAAGATTACTCTCAGAAATAAGCATTATGAAGCGCAAAGATATAAATCGTGAGGAAAAAAGTAAGCTCATAAAAGAACTTCATGATGATTGGGCTAAATTAATGTCTAAACGACATAAAAAATCAAGGGGTGTTCGGTTAGCGGCTAAACCAGCAGTCTCCAAAACTGTGACCGAGGGTTCGAGTCCTTCACACCCCGCACAAAGATGTCCTCATTGTAATAGTACTAATGTTCATCCAATATTACCATTTGATCACATATGGGGATGCAAAAATTGTAAAAAGGAATTTATGCCATGAAAGTATTAAACCCCATCGAGACAGAAGAATACGTACTTGATGTAGTAGAATGTGACTGCGGCTTCCATCTCGGTATTGATGCTACATATTTAGAACAAGTAGATGGTGTTGATATTCCATGCCCATCTTGCGGAAAAATGGTCAGTGTAGGAGCGTATTAACAACGACATGAAGATTTTAATAACCGGTGACATACATGCGCGATTTGGCTATCTCAATAAACTTATTAACCAATATAAAAAAGATCTTGAAATGGTAATATGTTGTGGGGATTTTGGATATTGGCCGAATTTTGATGATGATCACAAACAAATAAAAACACCAGTACCTGTATTATGGTGTGACGGAAACCACGAGAATCACTGGGCCATAAAAGAATTAGTAAAAACAGGTGATTTGGAAATAGCAGAGAACGTTTTCTATATACCTAGAGGGTCTACCCACACATTGAAAGATGGTAGAACCATGTTATTCATGGGCGGTGCAGATTCCATTGATAAGAAACAACGAACGATCGGTAGAGATTGGTTTCCTGAAGAAGTCATAACGCAAAGTGATACGAGAAACTTACCAAATATAAAGGTAGATATATTTATTACACATACTTGTCCGGTAGAACTCTATCCAGTTATGGCCAAGTATTATGATGGCAAGGAACTTGAACCGTCAAATCATGCATTAAGCGATTTGTGGAGGATATATAAACCAGCACTGTGGTTTTTCGGTCATTGGCATTATTACAAAGAAGGTAACTTAGACGATACGAAATGGCATGCCTTAGCATATGCTGGTTCAGGCATGCGTTGGTGGATGTGGATGCCGTGAATTCAAAGAAGGATGCACCGAGATTTAATGAAGATTACACAAAATATGATGATCTGGGGTAGCTCAGCTGGTAGAGCGGCTGGCTGTTAACCAGCGTGTCGGGAGTTCGAATCTCCCCCTCAGAGCACGCGGGGCGTAGCTCAGTCTGTGTAGAGCGCCTGGTTTGGGACCAGGTGGCCGGGGGTTCAAATCCCTTCGCCCCGAACGAATTTTTGAGGAGGAATTAAAATGTTCCAATTAGCTTTAGATTTTTTGTTTATAGTAGCCGTTATCTTGTTTTTAAGATGGCTTTATCACAAATGGTTTAGTAAAGCGGAGAAAGAGGAATCAAACACCCTTGTCTCCAAAAAAGTGGAACTAAAAAATCTAAGACAAAGAAAGGAGGACCTTGAAGAGACAGTCGGAGTAACAAAAGAAGTAAATAATTTACAACTGGACATTGAAGCAAAGGAAAAGGAACTATCACAACTGTAAACATTTTTTCTAAAATCATTAAAAGGAAAAGGAGACTACATTATGAGTGAAGCACCCATTAGTCGTAAGAAAGTGACGTTTGGTGTTATATTCGTCGTTCTGGCTGTTCTCTGTTTGATTTTTAGTAGCCAGATTATAGAAACGGTTGAAAAAGGTACCTATGATGTCATTCAGAGGCCCATAACAGGAACGATGGAAGCCAAAATGGACACCGGTATGTATATGCAGGGCTTTTCCGACGTGTTCACCTGGACAACGTCCGAGACATTCTTCTTCACAAGTGATAAAGAAGAAGGCGAAAGTCACGATCAGAGCATCGAGGTTCGGTTTAACGACGGTTCCGTAGCCAAAATTTCAGGGACCTGTCGGGTATTGCTGCCTACAAGTGAAACGGAAGCCATTCATTTAATGACCAATATGAATTTCCGGAATTATCGTGACCTAGAAGCCCGGTTGATTCTCCCTACGGTAAGAAATTGTCTGCGTCTTACAGCAAACTTAATGACCGCTCGAGAATCATACGCCGAAAAGAGACCTGATTTTATTGCCTGGTCCTGGGATCAAATCCAAAACGGTATGTATCAAACCGAAGAAAAGATTGAATACGTAAAAGACCCCATTACTGGTAAGAAGGTCCAGAAACATTTTAAACGCATCAAAACTGATGACGACGGAAATTATCTCCGCGAAAAGAACCCGCTCGAAGGAACTGGTATTCGTCTAGCCAACTTCGAAATCAAACAGTTCGTATACGAAGAGAAAGTCCGTACGCAGATCGCCGAACAGCAAGAGAACCTGATGGCCATTGCAACCGCTCGAGCGCAAGCAGAAAGAGCAGAACAAGAAGCCAAGACCCGTGAAGCCGAAGGTAAAGCGGAACTGATGAAGGTTCGTTATGAGCAGCTCAAAGAGAAAGAAAAGGCCGTCATCGTTGCTCAGCAAGACAAGGAAGTTGCTGAAACACAAGCCGCAAAAGAGCTGGAAGTTGCCAAATTGGCAAAACTGGCCGCCGAGCAGGAAAAAGAGAGACAAATCCTATTAGGAAAGGGTGAATCCGAAAGGAAGAAACTCGTCATGGCTGCTGACGGTGCTTTGAAACAGAAACTGGAAACACTGGAAAGAATCCAAGCGGCATGGGCAGAAGCCTATAAAATCCGTAAGGTTCCGTCCGTATATATGAGTGGAGCAGAGGCCGATGGTACCGGTGGACCTGACAGTCAATTTCAGACTTTTATGAATATGATGAACATCCAGGCCGCCAAGCAGCTGTCGCTCGACATGACTATTAAGGGTCAAAACTAAATAGACCTGGCCTATAGACTAATAGGGGCGGGTCTTTATAAAGGGCCCGCCCCTTTATCTAAGGCACCGTAGCTCAGATGGTAGAGCTCGAGGTTGAAGCCCTCGGAAGTCGGAGTCTCGAAAACTCTCGGTGCCACACAAGAGGAATTATGAAAAAGAAGCCAAAAAATTACATAGTAGTTTATCAGAATGAAACTGATGGCGATATACATATTCACAAACTTAACGCCATGCAAATACTTAAACTTTCAAAATCAATAGACCAAAGAGAAATAACTATTATTGATGGCGAACTCATAAAAACATTCAATACCTTGATCAATGTTGAAAAATTATAAGGCGAGGGGTCAGGGGACCAACTCTGGTTCATATCCTGAGTCAGCTCGGATCGATACCAAGACTCGCTAATAAAATGTCGCGGGGTTGAGCAGTCAGGCAGTTCGCTGGGTTCATATCCCAGAGGTCGTAGGTTCGAATCCTACCCCCGCTTCCAATATTAAAAGGAAAAGGACGGAATTAAATTTATGAGCAGATTATGGTTAAATTCGAAAATCATTAAGCCGGAATCGAACAAAGGTCACGTAATGAAATATTACGTATATCATGAAGATGGAGATGATGTTACTGAATCTGTAGATCCAAGAAAGAATTTCGTCAACGTTCACAAAAATAACAACAGTGTATGCTTTGCCAGTTTACTGGGTGAAATTAAACAGTATAAAAAAGCAAACCAAGAGATCAATCGAATTATATATTTTATTCGGGACGGATCATACAAAGATAAATTGGATGATCAAGAAAAACTTGATTGGATAACCATCGCAAAACAAAACTGGATATTACCAGAGTATGTAACCAATGAGATGGTTTTATCTGGTAGACCTGTGATAAAACTTGTAGATATAAGCCCAAGTTTGTTATATGTATATCTATCAGCACTGAGAGTTATACAAGAAAACCAAAGTTTTGTGAGAGCTATGTTATATTTAGTCGCTGTTTATAGAATGAATTTCAGTGCTGCATGGGCACTAGCAAGCCGTTTGGTAATTACCAATTCGTGGCATAATATAATAGAACTTGGGCGTAGTTATGGACAAAAATCAACGAACGATATAAATGACATCACAGTACCTCTACATTTAATCATAGGTATGCATCGCTATCTTAAAGAACCAACAAAGTATGATAAACGTGATCTGATCAGCAAAAATTCTTATCCATATAAAGTACATAATACAATCTCACGTTTATGTAACATACAAAAAACTATAGTTGCCGGTGATTTATTTCAACGATCAGTAATAGATGCAATAAATTCTGATAGTGATAAAGATGCACGGAAACATCTTAAAAACTTTAAGGCTTCCACGCCAGCCTGATGGAACCTCGGTAGACATGCTGGTTTTAGAAACCAGTGCTTAACGCGTGGGGGTTCGAGTCCCCCGGCTGGCACAACGAATTAAAAATCATAGGAGGAATTATTTATGTTCGGAAAAGACAAAGACTTTGCAAAAATTACGGCCCCACTGAGTAAAATGGTGGATGATTTAAACACTTATGCAGATGAACAAACCCAACTCGTTTCTGATCTCAATGAACAGA